>Ga0157359_1000197_pt1 | contig 19957 bp, 16 predicted proteins | sample AttcapACBM3_FD_111482 | JGI IMG/M metagenome (GOLD analysis project Ga0157359, IMG submission 111482) | Fungus gardens microbial communities from leaf cutter ant in Botucatu, State of São Paulo, Brazil - Atta capiguara ACBM3 | ecosystem: Host-associated > Fungi > Mycelium > Unclassified ...
AAAGAGATATGTATACTATATACTGTTAACATATGGTATAACATAATTATTCTAGAATATTCTATAATGTTCTTTGTGATATGTGATTTTGACATGTGACAGATGTGTGACACTGTGACATATTGTGTAACAGTTTGTGATATCATACTAAGCTCTAATCCTCAGTCTGAAAAATAAAATAAAAATAAATAGAATATACTGTCTTCAACTCTGACACTTATACCAACTAGTCTATAAGAATGTGACTAACACTCAAGTAGTTGCTGAATCTTATCCAGCAACTTCTATTAACACTTTCTACTCTAAGAGAGTCTTTTGTTGTATAAATGCTTAGTGTTGTGGCAACCACTAATCACAAAGACTAATAGTAGCACAACAAGTAAATTTCTTAGTAAGATATCGAGTAGAGATTACAAGAGAACTTGATAAGGAGTTTCCAATATATTACTACCCTATTTATATAATAGATATATAGTCTGTACTAATAATAAATAATCCTACTCTAATGTCTATATGTTAGCTATAAATCTACTATATATATACTATAAGGTGAATATATCATTGACATACATCTTGACATCATCCTTCTAGTCTTTTCTTTCAGAGTTTAAGCCTATGACTTTATATCATATGATATGTCATATGACTACAGTCACATGCATCTTCATTGTCAAATAATAAAAAGAAAAAGAAAATAAAAGTCAAAAGAAAAGAAATATTAAATCAAGAAAATAAATGAAAGCAAAGAAAAATATTAGTGTCCAAGTACATTATAAAGCCTAGCTACTCTAAGGTTAGTAGTTGGCTCCCTTACATTAGCTAATTGGTATAATTCTGGAGATTACTACTTAACATTCAGTTTTAGTCTTCTGGTATAATTTCATCACTAGATAATATTTTCTTTCTATTCTTGTCTGGTAATATTATATTACATGATTACCTAAACAATTACAGTTTCTTTTGCAATATTTTTTTAAGCATTACAGTCTTGAATACTCAGTGTTTGGTATTTGAGTCAAGTAAAGTCTATCCAAAGACTTATAGTTAGTAACATTGACTAGAGCTCTTCTCTCTAAGTTTCTATAAGTACTCCAATAGTTTACTTTTCTCTTTCTGTAGATATTTTTCTCAGTTTCATCTTTCTCTCAGTCTCTTCTAATTCTACATTCTTAGTATGATAAATCTTTTTGTAAACTTGGACATATGATTAGTAGATTAGTTGTGAGCAATCTTTATCTATATTTCTTCTTGATTTATATTAACTTTAATAGTATCTCTCCCTGCCTACAAAAGGGGTATCTGTCTTCTGAGGCAAAAATTATATGCTACTTATTGTAGATAGTCTGCTATGAACTGTAATCAAGTACTATGTAATAAATTGTTGACTATAAAAAAAGTTCTTAGACAATACTTTAGAATATGCTAGTATAAACATATATAAACCAACACTAAGTGGATAGACAACTTTGTAGTAGAAACTATATTTAGTTCTCTCATATTAATCCTAATACAAGGTTTTGCTTTTATTTTCATACTTAGAAACCATCACAAACTTCATTCAGCTTGTATTCCCACAACCAGTGGACCAATTTTCACAAACTAAGTTACACTGGAAAGTCCCAAATAAGGGCTATCTGCATATATGTAGAAGGTACAAAAGCAATAACAAATGACTGAGATATCAGGCTATCAGTAGCTGTAAAAGCTTTATCTGCTAATATCTCACAAACAGCTAAACGAATTCACACAATTGAACTTGCATTGGAAAGTGCCCATCAATACTTTTACAACAATGTATAATGCATCTTAAAGCAATAAGTAGTGGTAGAAATACAAGCATATCAATGTAGTGATATAATTAGTTATCTTCTAAAATTAGCCTTAAAGCTGCTATGACAGATGACAGCTCCCATCAGGTATGAGGTTTGATCATGTGATGGCAACAGCTTGCACACGGACCATCACTCTTTTGTATATATATTTTTGTGTCTAAGGATTAGACTTCAGACTTAATAACATCAATTTTCATCAATCTTTATTCTTTATTATCTGTATTGATCTTAATCATCATTGTTATTATTATTGAACTTCTGAATTACTTCTAAACCTCTGAAAGTGCATCTAAGGTTCAGATATCACAAATAAGTGAGTAGTTCATTTTGTGATAGAAACTTAATATTAGAACTCAATTTTTATTTCTGAGACTACTCAATACTAGGCTCTCTCACCTCTTTACTCTTTTATTATTATTGACTGAGGACAATACTGCCCTTAGTCAAGAAGAAAGTATTACTAAATCATAAATATGAGAGATAACTAGTTAGTTAGAACTAGAAGCTAGCCATTAAGCTTTGTGCAAACTCATAGACATTGTGAAACTTATTACTCTTGTATAAGTGTAGTATATATAAAAATTTATAATAGCAATCTTGTACTAGGTTCTCACTTGTGAAATTTACATATAGAGGAATTGTAAAATATTCTTAAAGACCTATATAGAGTTAAACATCTTTCTTAAGACAAAATAGTATAATTTTTTATTAGGGTGATAGTTGGTAGTCTAAGTAGTCAGATAACAGTGTAAAATAGAATAAGAAGAGAACTTACTAATATTTACTGAGATTTTATCAAGTATGAGTATGAAACTGAGAGTAATATTAGCATAGACCTTATTACCACTGATATTACTACTACCATCTTGATTATCCTTACCTATTTTACTACTCTTATTATATACAAAAAGTTGATAAGACTAAACTGTAAATTAGTTCCAACTCCTCTTTGGGCAATAAGCAGAGCAAATAGTATCTATGTAGGCCTAAATAGCAGTATTAGCAGAAGTAGAAGTAGAAGTATTATAACTTAAGTCTCAAGTGTTTAAGACAAAAGGGAAACCTTGTATATTAGGTTAACACAAAAGAACTCAATAGAGCTCTTAATACAAAGTGTCTACTCTAGGCTAGTGGTTCATGCTACATAGAATCTAACCTATCTCAAAGACCATGTGTTATCTATAAGATTAACATATAATAAACATGTTATATAACATTATTATTCTAGAACTTTTTATGTTCTTCTGTATGATATGTGATTTTTTGACCATAACTATGATATATTACATCACACAATAATTATAATCCTAAGTTCAAAATATTAAAATAAAAATAAAAATAAGAAAGAAAGAAAAGTCTACTATCTTTAACTCTAATAAGAAGAAGTAAGACCAAGAAAAAGAGAAGAACAAAAAAAAGTAGCAAGACTACCATTGTCTAGTGGAAACACAAAGTAAGTAGAAGAATTCATTACAGTTTGTAAGCTGTATATCAGAATAAGAAAAAAATCAGTAGAAGAATAAGTATAATAAATGTTAATATATATAGAGAGAGGATTTTTTAGACTTTCAAGAATGTGTAAGCAAAATTGTGGAGAATAGAAGGCAAAAAACAGAAGAAACTGGGCAGAATCTGATTTAAGTAGATATCTAGGGTTAGTCATGACAGAAAAGGGTTGGATTAAGTATGGGAACTTATCTGAAAAACAGATATAGGAATCTGTGAGTTTGGATAAGTACCTGAGGTTGTGAATTAAGCTTGGAAGCTTATTTGTGGATGGACAACCTGACTTCAGATGACAATCTTGGCCTCAACTTATGTATTATACCCACTACTTATCATACAGTTATAATTTTAGGAGATTGAGGTTTAGTGAGAAGAAGAGGTAAGAGGCTTAGTTGATCTTAGTTGGAAGCAAGAGAATGAGTCTGATCTTAGTTGATTTTCAGACTGAGAACTATAGTATATTCACTGAGTCTTCTATACAAAGTCAATGACTGTCAGACATGGTTCACACCAGGGTAGAAGTTTGCAGAATAGACTCAGAGATGAGCAGACTTGTGGAATGACCTTGGCTTCAGTGTTGTAGCAACCACTAGACCAATGTTCAATAGAAGCACAAGCAATAAATCTCTAAGAATGGATATCTAGTAAGAATATAAGTTGTGTATTTATAAGAGAACTCAACAGGAATCACAATAGTATTCTACCAACTATTTATATAAGTGACCTTGGTCTATGCTACGACTTCTCTATGCCTACCCTAATATTCATGTCCTGTTCTCATATCTATTGGTAATCTGCCTTATGTCCTATTACTTATCTATCATATATTTATTTCAAGGCCAGCATGCCATATACATGTGCTCTGATATCATACCCTCAACCCTATTCTTAATATCCATCATCCATGTGTGCACCATGTGTACACCATAAGAAACTATATCCCTTGACATCACTCCATCTCTAGACTTTTTCTGATTCTTCCAGACTGCTCTAGGCCCTATAACATAATGTCATGTGACTTTCTAGTCACGTGCCTTCTCTCTCTTATCATAGACTAATAATATAACTACTATCTATATCTTATCTTATCTATTATCTGTCCTTACTAATGTCTGCCTACACTTTCTCATCTTATAACATTCAGCTTATGTGCTGTGCCATCTGTCTGCTGCATGGTTGTAACTTCAGATGATAGGGAGAAGTCTGAGATGGAAGTGAGTGTTTATTTGGTATGTTGCCATTGAATACTGGAGATCAAGTTCAATAAGAATTATCTTTGTTGATTATCAGACTAGCAAATTACAGTGTAACTACTAGTCTTATATACAAATAGATATTATAGGAGATGCTTCAGGTTTTAGTGGTAAAGTCTTTATTACTCCAAGTGGAGGTTTCAGTATTGAGATACTAACAGGAGTAACTCCATCATAGAAGACCAAGTTGAATAGGAGTATCTCTGCCATGGAAGACAGAATATTCAGGGGATTGCAACATTACTATAAGACATGTTGTGAGAAAGATGACCACTGTGGAAGGTGGGCTTGTATAATTTGGAGATAATATTACCATGGGGATGTAATTTCCAATAGATAGACTTGCAGATAACAGTATTCCCCCTTTAGAACTGAGCCTTCAAAGTTCTATTGAGTTTATCCAAAAATTCCATAATAGTACCTAGATCAACAATATATAAACGAAAAAAGAAAGTTTTTTGCTCTTGTTTCTGTATCATCATGTCTTCCTCTGTCCACTCTGATATTTCACAAAACAATGCTGAGATCCTTGAAAAGCAGCAGCAAGAGATACAGTGGAGGCACAAGGAGGAGCAGTGGCTCCTGGTACAACTGGAATAAGCAGCAAAGTTATGTTGGGCTAAGCATGTAGCTCAAAAAGCAAGAAGAGAAGTAGAGAAAAAGACCAGGAAGAAAGCCAAGAAGCAGAGGGTTGCAGAGAAGAAGAAGAAGAAGAAAAGAACGTTGGAGTATCTCCAACGACTCTGGGACAAGGTACTAGAGAAAGAAGCTGCCCTTTTGGAGGGGACTGAGGGATCATAAATTGTAAGATCTAAGTGCAAGGGAGTCACTGCCAGAAATGAGAAACAATGGCCCTCTAAGAAAGCTAGAGAGAAGCAACTAGGAAAGTACCACAGAGGTGCTGCAGTGAAGATGGGGGGTGCTAACCTCTGTGAGAGGTGTGTGAATGCCAGGTAGGATTGTCTGATGTATCTCTCAAGGTAAGTATTTTTTTGTTATACTTATGATTATTTTTCTAATAATTTTTTTCTTCATAGTCGATCATTTGCATGTGCTGGGTACATTGTTCTCAAGCAGCAGTATGTACTTCACACTAATACTAACACTCTGGCCATGATCCCCACTTATGGCAGGGTTCTAAGTGCTATTGAAAAGGCACTCCAGAAACTCATGGAGGAGTACTAAGGAGTTGGGAAATCCCTCCAGAACTTGGTGGAGGGCTAGGAGAGGAATATGGCCCAGTTAGAAAGGATTGGGGCCACAATAGAGTAGAGATGGAGCTCAGAAGGAGATAATAGAAAGGAGGAGAGCAGAGATGATGAGAAGGGGTTTGAGAATGGCCCTGGGAAAAGTCAGAAAAAAGGAACTCCATTGTTCACCTCCTATTAGATTAGTGGCTTTGTTTTTTCTTGTTTAAGAAATTTTTTATTTTCTATGATTTAAATATGTGAGTAATAAAATCAAGAATTAAAATGAAAAGAAGTTTGAAAGTTTTGAAAAGAAACCCTGAAAAGTATGTGGAAGCTGAGGGTTAATGAAAATATATGGACAGAATATACTAAGGAATTAGTGAAGGAAATCTGTTAGAAAATATACAGAGGTAGGGGACAAGTGCAACAGCATGATTAGGACAATGGGAGAGGACCAGGCTTGGCAGGATATGCAATGTGGAAATTGAATACCAAGTTAGTGGTATAAGTGAGTTTGAATGTGGAGATTTATTTGGATTTGTCTCCAGTGTCTTCATACCCTAGCCAGATCACCTTGTACAGAAGTTTGCATGCCCATTGGCAATCAATTTTAGAATCCACTATTCGAGAAATTTCATATTTGGGTTCTCCATCAATTATGACAGGAGCAGGGGCCAGTTATATTCTCTTAGAGAAAGTGTTGGATATGGCAGGTTCAAGCATGGACACATGGAAAACTGGATGAACAGAGCATATGGACTCTGGAAGATGGAGAGTGAATGATAGAGTATCAGGCTAGGCAATGATTTTATAAAATCTGAGGTATTTTTCAGAGAGTTTCTTTAAAGGCTAAGTGGTTTAAAAGAACTGAGCCTTAACAAAAACTTTTGTCATCTACTTTGAAATCAGAAGTGGAGGAACATTGTACATCAGTGGATTTCTGATAACACTGTTGGGCTGCAGAGATTTCTGCTTTAAGGGTACTCTGTAACTCATTGAGATCTATAGCAAAGTCGCAGGCTCAGGAGGAAGTAATATCACGTTTGGAGTGAATAGTGATGTTTGGATGATATCTCTTATTAGTGAAGAATGGAGAAACATCGGTAGTAGCACTCAGAGCATTATTGTAGGCAAACTCTGCAAGAGATAGGAGTTTGGACCAGTTGTCTTGCTGGTAGTTATAATATACACAGAGGTATTGCTTGAGAGTCTGATTCATGCATTCAGTTTGTCCATCACCTTCAGGATGATAGCCTAAAGTGAAGTGAAGCCATATGTTGAGAGCAGTGCCTAAAGATCAAAAGAAGTTTAACACAAACTCCAAGCCTCTATTGGAGGTGACATGGGAAGGAATGCTATGTTTGGAAAACATATGAAGAATGAACAGACATGCTAAGTCTGTGGATGTGATGGTGTCATTGGCATGGATAAAGATTGCCTGCTTAGTGAGCCAGTCAACTATGACCAAGATAGTGTCAAACCCAGAGGATGATGGAAGTTTCTTGATGAAGTCCATAGAAATGGAATTCCATGGTCATTCAGAGATGGGAAGTTGTTTGAGAGATCTATAGGGCTTGTGACATTGTGGTTTGGATCACATACAAGTAACACAGGACTTGCATAATTATTGTACATCAGCATGGAGGCTAGGCCAGGAGTATTTGTAGTGGAATAATTCCAGTATTTTGTTTTAACCAAAATGTCTGGCAAGGATGTGATCATGATTGTACTGGAGAATACATGTGTGGAGGTTGCTAGCAAATGGTATATAAATTTTGTTATCAAGAAGGAGTAGACCGTTTGGGTCCATAGACCACCAGCCATCTGCAGAAATGTGTTTTGTAGCAATTAGGTCACTAAAGAGAGCCAAAAGAATATCTTGATATAGAATTTTCAGATCCATGACTGTAGCTGTGTAGAAAGAAGAGAAAAGGAGAACTGTAGTTCATATGGAGGCTGCAAGTTGTTCTTGAGTGAAAATAGGCTTGAAGTTGTGAAGATTGATTGTGGCATAGCCAGTATTCTTCTTTTTAGGATAGATGTTCCATTGTCTAGTGAGAGCATCCAGTTTGGTGCCAAGACAACCAGGGTGAAACCTGATAACAAGATTGAACTAGAAGAAGTACCTAGACCACCATACTTGTCTCTGAGTTAATACCTTGGTAGTAGAAAAATACTCAAGGTTTTTATGATCCATAACAATGTCAATAGAATAGGCTGGACCTTCTAAGTAGTGTTGCCAAAGATGGCAAGCAATTCCTTGTCATGTATGTCATAATTCAACTCTGTTGCAGTGAAAGTGTAGGAGTGAAAAGCAATTGAATGAACTTCATTATCTTCATTAACAATAAAGAGGATTGCAGTGAGAGTATAGTCCGAAGCATCAGTTTTTATAACAAGTTATGCATCAGAAATCTAATGAGTAAGGATAAAAGCAGAGATAAATGCCTTTTTGAGAGAGTTGAAAGCATTACAACAGAAAGAGTTGAACTTCCAAACAATGTTCTTCCAGGTGAGATGTGTTAATAGAATGACAATGTCCAAGTAGTTGAAGATGAACTGGTGATAAAAATTAGTGAAACCTAAGAAGGATTGAATATCCTTAACTTTCTTGGGTTCCAGCCAGTCTTGAATAATCTTTACTTTGTTGTTGGACATGGTAAGGCCAGAAAGAGAAAGAATGTATTCTAGATACTTTACCAACTCAAAGTGGAATTCACATTTCTCTGCTTTGGTATAAAGACTAGCCTTGTAGAGATACTTAAATACTTCTTTTACATGCCGGTGATGTTCAGACATGTTATTCAAGTAAATGAGTATATCATCCAGATAGATCATGATATAGACATCCAAAAGGTCAAAGAAAATGTCATTTATGAATTGCTGAAACGCTGCAGAAGCATTGGTAAGACTAAAGAGCATTACAGACCATTCAAATAATCTATAACGTGTTCTAAAGACAGTCTTCTATCCATCACTATTGGCAATGTGAACCAAATGGTAAGCATGGCAAAGATCTATCTTTGAATAAACCCAAGCTTTGTAAGGTGAGTTCAGTAAATTGGAGATGAGTGGAAGTGAATAGCAATCCTTCTTGGAAATGTGGTTAAGGCTGTGGAAGTTGACACAAAAATGCAGTGAACCATCTTTTTTCTTAATGAATAAGACCAGTACACTGTATGAAGATAAGGTTGGTTGGATAAAACCTGTGTTGAGGTTTTTCTCAATGAATTCTTTCAGAGTCTCTTGTTCAGATGCTAAAAAAGAGTATATAGGGCCAACCAAAGGTTGAGCATCTTCTTCCAGATTGATTTTGAGATCATAAGAATGATGAAGAGTGAGAACTTCAGCTTTAGTTTTACTGAAAACATTGGTGAGTTCATAATACTTGGAAGGGACATTAGAAAGATCGGGAGCTTCTGCAAGTTTTGTGGAATTAGCCTAAATATCCAAAGAACAAAGACAGAGTTTGAAATTACTAGAGTCTGGGAGTTTTGATGCATGCAAGAATACTGCAGCACCAATGATAGCGATGTTAGGTCATCTGGAGTTAGATATAGAGGTTTCAGATACAGGTATGGAAACTGTGGAATCTAATGATTGCAGAGAAATGTCCAGAAAAAATGAAGATGCCAATGGTGTGTTGGCTATGACATGAGGAGGAGTGAGATTTTTTTGCAAAGATGGACAGAAGTTTATCAACCTATTTACCCAGTCAATCAGTGGATTGTGTTGGATGAGCCAGTTGTATTCAAAGACTAAAGAGCAGGAAGAATCAAGAAAAGTAACATAGAAGTCTAGATTCATACAATTACTGGTGGGAAAAATTATAAGCATGTTGGCAATTTTGGAGATGGTGCTATTTGATGAACCATCAAACAAGCAGAGAGCAACTATTGTGGCAACTACTAGACCAATATCCAATAGAAGCACAAGCAATAAATCTCTAAGAACAAATATCTAGTGGGAACACGAGTTGTATATTCACAAGAGAACTCGACAGAGAACCACAACAGTATTCTACTGACTATTTATATATCTTGTCCATAGTCTGTACTATGACTTCTCTACACCTACCCTAATGTTCATACTCTATTCTTATATCTATTACTCATCCACCATGTGTCTATCTCAAGGCCAGCATACCATGTCTATGTGTCCTGACATCATACTCTTTAATCTCCATCATCCATGTGTGCACCATGTATACACCATGAGGAATCCATGTTTCTTAATATTATCTCTACTCTAGACTCTTTCCAATCCTTCTAGACCCTAAGTCCTTCTAGACTGCTCTAGACTATTCTAGGCCTTATAACATCATGTTATGTGACTTTCTAGTCACATGCCTTCTCTCTCTCATTGTAGACTAATAATAATACTACTACTATATCTTATCTTATCTTAAGTCTGTCCACACTTTCATCTTATAACAGCAACCAGAGGAGTTGCAAATGTCTTCAAGTAGTGAATATCTACAAATTTCAAGTCTACAAAACAATGAGTAGACCCAGAGTCAATGAGAGCTTGGAATGGGATTTTATTAAGGTGATTCTGACCAAGGATCAAGAGAGAAATAAGAGAAACAAAGAGTGAATGAGGATTGGAAAGAGCAAATGCATTGAGTTAGATCAGACTCATTACTATACAAGAAAGTTCAATGTGGCCCTTAGTCTGTGCAGAGTCCTGCGGATTGCTTTCTATTTTTCTGAGGGTTTCTCAGAAGCAGCTATTAGAAGATCAGTATTTGCTGGAGCACCATGGTCCTTGGGAGTGACTGTGGTCTACTTCTTTGGACAGGAGTCCAGCTTGTGGTCTCCTGCACTATAATAGAGGCACAGGTTGTTTTCAAGACATTTCTTGCACTTGCCACTAGTCAACTTGCCATTGTTGGCCAGCTTGGAAGAGAGGTCCATCTATAGAGTATTGGGTTGTTTCTTGAGAGCAGGCGATGGAGATGACTTGGAGGAAGAGTTCTTGGTAGATGAAGCTACTAGAAATGGATTTGCCTTATTCTGGGAGACTGTGGCAGGACTGGAGATGAAAGCTTTTCCTTGCTTCTGAGAGTGAAACTCAAGGGTCTCTTTCTCTATCTGTCTTGCATAGTGGCATTTGCAGTCACATTTCCAGTAGTGGTAACTGATAGTCATTACTAAAGCATACATATCCTGGAATAAGATGGGTTTTCCTTATTCCTGGATAGAGATAGGATCCTGGATCTAATTGGGGAGCCCCTAGTAATAGCAATAGTACAGAATACTATTTCCCCAATCTAATTGGGAGGCATAGCATATGAAGTTCATATTATACATGGAAATCTTGTTGCTGGGCTTCATATGGAGGTTATCTAGCATGTTGGCCACTTCACTAATGGAGTCTGAGAGACCAAAGTATCAATATAGCTCATCTACAAACAGGTTCTACAAACAGGTTCTAGTCAGAAAGCCAGTCTTGAAGGATACCCTGGTTTTCCTAGTTAAGGCCCATCTCAAACTAGTCCTAGGCTACTCCAGTAAGATAAGTTATTGCAAAGTTGATTTTTGTAATGTCCATGTCAAATTGCACCAGGTTAGCATAGAAATATAGGCAATATTGGAACAGGAAATTATTGAGCTTGTTAGACTCAGTGCTACTGAAAGTGTCGGGAATGCAGGCTTTAGTTCTTCTTGAATTAGTATTAGGTCCAGGAGTCTGATTAGAGTTAAGTGTGTTAGCAAGTCAGCTGAGTACATCGGCCAGCTGTTCATTAGTATTATCACTCCAACAGAGTTTTAACTATAAGTGAGTAGAGAAAGTAGGTCTATTAGCTGTTAGATTAGTAATAGGATTAGTGATGGGAGTATCCTCATAATTAGAATTATTGTTCACAGGAACAATACTTAGGCCAGGGACAGGCAAAGCTGTTCGGCCAGAATAGACAGTACTTAATAGAGATTTTGGAGATAAACAGCCTCTTTGGTGAATTTGTCTTGAGTATTGTGGAACATTTGGCAGATAAGCCAGATAGTTGCTGAAATGTAAGATAGTATTGAAAAATATCCCAAGTAGTGGGACCAGAGTTGAAGTTGAAGAATTATGGTAAGAGGAAGCTATTTTGAACTTGAAGTGTGAAATGTAAAGTTGAATTGCAAATGGAACTGTGACGGAGGATTTAGTAGATAGAACTGCTCAGAAGTGACAGCAGACTTGGAAGTCTGATAATACTGTCAGACATAGTTCACACCAGGGTAAAAGTCCGAAAGATAGACTCAGAGTTGTGCAGACTTGTGGAATGATCTTGGCTTCAGCTTATGTACTACGCCATCTATCTACCACATGGTCACAACTTTAGATGATAGGGAGAAGTCTGAGATGGGAGTGAGTGCTGATTTGGTATGTTGCCATTGAACACTAGAGATCAAGTTCAATAAGAATTATCTTTGTTGATTATCAGACTAGCAAATTACAGTGTAACTATTAGTCTTATATACAAATAGATATTATAGGAGATGCTTCAGGTTTTAGTGGTAAAGTCTTTATTATCCCAAGTGGAGGTTTCAGTATTGAGACACTGATAGGGATAACTCTATCATAGAAGACCAAGTTGAATAGGAGTATCTCTGCCATGGAAGACAGAATACCCAGAGAATTGCAGCACTGCCATAAGACATGTTATAAGAAAGGTGGCCACTGTGGAAGGTGGGCTTATATAATTTGGAGATGATATTACTATGGGGATGTAATTTCCAGATGGGTGGACTTGCATATAATAATTATCATGAATGGTGTTGACTAGGCCTAGACCAGTATTTAGACATATTTATCATCTAGTTGAGTAATGCTCTAGTAGTGTACTTATTGATTTTGTATAGTAGTTTTATACTGAAGATCCATTGTGATCTTTTTATATAAAGAAGTAATGTTGTCCAGTAAGGAAGTATCTATATTAGAGATTCTCTTCTTAGAGATATTAGCCAGTATTTATTAGGGCAGTAATTAGTAAGACAGTAGACAGGTAGTTAGTAGACAGTATTATAAAATGAACTACTCACTTATTCGTGATATCTGAATCTTGGGTATACTCTCAGAGGTTTAGGAGTGATTCAGAAGTTTAATAATGATGACAATGATGAAAAGATGAATATTGATGAAAACTGATGTTGTTAAGCCTGAAGTCTAATCCTTAAATATAGAGGTATATATACAAAAGAGTAACAATCTGTACACAAGCTGTTTCTATCATATGATCAAAACTTGTACCTGATGGAAGCTGTCATCTGTTATAGCAGATGTCAGGCTAATTTTAGAAGATAACTAATTATATTATTATATTGATATGCTTGTATCTCTACCAATAATTATTGCTATAATATATACTATATATCACTAGGAACAGTTTGATAAGCACTTTCCAACACAAGTTTGATTGTGCAAATCCATCTAGCCATTCATGAGATATTAGCAAACAAAGATTTTACAGTTACTGATGACCTGATATCTCAGTTATTTGTTATTGCTTTAGTATATTCCACATATGTACAGATAGCTCTCACTTTGGGGCTTTCCAGCACAACTTGGTTTGTGAAAATTAGTCTACTGGTTGTGGAGATACAAGCTAAATAAAGTTTATAACAAACAGTATGAGGTCAGGTAAGAAGAATACTAGCTAGTATTTATAGAGAAACACTTTTGGTAGATATTTTTTTTGAGCTATTAGACACTATGGCAACAAATAGTTTTAATCCAGAAATTTTCAACCAAGTAAATGTGAAAGGATTAATTGGAGATGTGGAAGAAGAAGAAGCAATGAGACTGTTGAAGCAAGTAGTGGAGAACAATAAAAAATATTAGAATTACAAAAACAATTAGCAATAGCAGTGAGAATGGATGCTGAGGGAAAGAGAAGAGAACAGGATAGGAAGTATGTAAGAAGAGATTATAAAGAAAGATGGTAAGAGAAGGAACAAAGAAAGAGACAGGAGAAAGATAAAAGAAAAATATAAAAAAGAATGAGATAGAAGAGAGATGAATAGAAAAAGAACAATTATAGAGAGGAAGTATTTTGTTTGTGGAGATTTTGAGCACATCATCTAATATTGTAGAAATAGAAGGGAGATTGGGGAGAATAGGAAAGCAGAAGTTGGGGGATCAGAATGTTGACCCTCAAGTAATAAATTTGAAGTTCTGATAAGTAGAGTGATGAAGATGGCAATAGGAGCAGATAACTATCTTACTAGTACTGATAGCTTAAAGCAGAAGAAGAAGGAAAATTCATTAAGAGAAGTAATAGCAAAGATAGGATTAAAGTAAGAAGATGACAAAGAGAGAATTATTGTGGAGGCATTATTGGATAGTGGAGTGACAGGATTAGTAATGAGTTCAGAATTTCCAAGGAAGAATAAGTTTAGGAAGAAAAAGTTAGATAGGCCAATATATATAAGAAATATAGACAGTACTTTTAAAAAAATAAATGTAATAGAAGGACAGTGTTACAATTCAAGACTGAAAGTATTAAATCAGAAAAAAAACCTTGTATTAGAGTTAATACAAGAGAACTCAATGAAGTTCCAAGTACAAAAGTGTCTATCTTATATATACTAGACTGTTGGTCCATGCTATACTAAACCCAGCCTGCTCTAAAGACTGTGTATTTTCCTTAAGATCAACATATATAATATATATCTATTGTCAAGAATAAAGAGAGGAGATTCAGGAGTTTTTGAGAAATCAGTTGAAGTATATTTGACCATCAAAGTTACCACGGATGTTACTGGTGTTCTTTGTGCTAAAGAAGGATAAGAAGAAGAGGATGGTGTAGGATTATAGATATCTAAACAGTTGGACAATCAAGAACAATTATCCATTGCTGCTCATTTCAGATTTAATATATAATATAAAAGGGAAGAAGGTGTGTATGAAGATAGACTTGAGATGGGGGTATAAGAACATGAGAATAAAGAAGGGAGATGAGTAGAAGACAGCATTCTTAATGCAAAAGAGTGTCTTTGAACTGATAGTAATGTTCTTTAGACTGATAAACTCACTGGCAACTTTCCAGGCTATGATGAATGATTTGTTAAGAGATATGATAAATACAGGAGATGTAGCAGTATTTATTGATAATGTAATAGTAGGAATAGAGACAAAGAAGGAACATAATAATATTGTGGAAGAAGTATGGAGAAGAATAGTAGAAAATGATTTATTTGTAAAACTAGAAAAATGTGTGTGAAATATTAGAAAGGTTGGATTCTTAGGAGCTGTGATAAGACTAGATAGGGTAAAGATAGAGAAAGAAAATATTTAGAAAATAGTAGATTAACCAGTACTAAAAAATGTAAAGAATGTGCAAAAGTTTTTAGGATTGGTGTCAGAGTTGTGAATAATAGACTCAGTTTCATTTTATTTTATTTTCCTTTTCTTTTTATTTTATTTTCCTCATTTTCCTTTATTTTATTTTTGGTTTTATTTTACTTTTCCTTATTTTAAACTTAAATAAAAGGTGTGATATAATATTATGTATAATAGTCATACAAGTTATAATATAGAAAAGAATATAGAAAGTTCTAAAATAGATAATGTTATACAGTGTAGCAATAGTATATTAGTCTTATAAAGTGCACATAGACTTTAGGGTATGTTATTTGTAGTCTGTGCACAAACCATAGTCTGTAGTATATAAGATAGACTATCTTATACTAGAAACTTTATCAAGTTCTTTTGTGTTACTTAATATAAATGTTATCTTTTGTTTTATCTAAAGACTCAAGTTATAGAGAAAAAATGTAAAGTGGAATTGGAAAGAAAAGCAGCAGAAAGTATTTGAAAAGTTAAAGAGGTTTATGATAGAGCTAGTCTTGGTAATACTATACTTAAATAAGAAGATGAGAGTGGAGATGGATATATTGGACTTTACTATAGAAGAAGTATTGTCAATTAAGTATGAGAATGAGAAATGGAGGCCAGTAGCTGTTATAATCAATATCTCCTGGATACAGCATGGACTAGGATAAAGAATAATGACAATATGATCAGCTGCACTGAAGTAGTCTCAGTCAGCATCTCATGTAGTAAGCACTTTATCCTTGCTTGATTCTCGTTGTTCTATGACTTATTTGACATATGTACTCTGAACAATTCCCTCATGATTGTTACATATATATAGTGTAGAGATACTTCTGTATTCTTTATACTTTACCACTTATATATTATTCCTTTCTTACTCTCAAGTCTTTGCCTAAGTACAACCTGAGCTCCAAGTAAAGGTCATAACATTTGGTAAAGCATCAATGAGCTCACCTTGCAAGAGAGGTGTAGTAGACAGAACCCACAAACAAAACACATGTAGTATAAACTATGAAGAGAAACCAAGACAAGCTCTAGAAGAACAAACAAAATAGAGGCATTGTCGGAACAGCTAGGATCCTTACAGATCACAGAAGAAGCCTTAAGCGAGTACAAATGGACAAACACAGAGATGTTAGCAGCACCAGCACCAGTAACAAATAAGAATATACAGACAAGTATACTAAGGAGTATGATATTAGACCTAGAGTGGTTTGACAGTGATTGAATGAAATTTGAAGACTGGTGGAAAGGAATACAACTATATCTCAAGAGCAATAGGGTAACAGAGACTAATGACAGGATTACAGCAATTCTAGCTCACATCAGAGGAGGTGTAGCAGAAATATATGCACAGAAGAAGCTTGATGAGCTAGATGAAGAACTAGGTATCCAAGACTGGGATGATTTTGTAAAAGAAATCAAGACAAAGACAGCAGATGCCAAATGGAGAATTGAATCCTTCAAGCAAGAAAAACAAAACACTGCTGACTTCAAGATAGAATTTGAGACATTAGCCATGAAGGCTGATATAGATGAATTGCATATAATATTTTTGCTGAAGAAAAACATACAATAAGATATCATAAAGATGATATTGGGATACCCACTCATAGCAGCACCCAAATCACTCAAGGAGTGGAAAATGGCAATCATATCAGTCAGACAAGGATATAAGTCTATAGAGGGATAAAACAACTACAGAACCAGCACAGGAATAACCTATGGAGGGTGAGGACAGCCCATGAATATTGGAAAGTCTAATGAGAACTTCAAGGATGGAAAACTGAAATGCTTTAATTGCAACAAATACAGACACATAGCAAAGGAATGCTAATCAAAGGAAAAATAAAGAGAAACAAGAAAATGTTTCAAATGCAACAAGAAAGAGCATATAGCCAAGAACTGTAAAGAAATGCAGTTGATGAAGAAGAAGTACAAAGTTCAGGAAGAATCAGACAATTAAGACAAAGAGAAAGAACAGAGTTTTGGCAATGATCTTAAGTAGGCATGGTACAAGAAATCTCCTATGTAAATTTCCAAAATCAATATATTACTCCAAATTGCTGAAACAGCAGAGAAAAAAGAAAATTAAATATGCAAGCAGACATAAAAATGAAGAATTGCAAGAAGATCAAAATGAAGACACTGGTAGACTCTGGATGTACATACACAGGAATGGATGAACAATTGGTTAAAGACAAGAGGATTTAAAAAAGGCCAATAAACTTCTCATTCAAAGTATTCAATGCAGACAGAACAAAAAATGGAGAGGTTACTAAGGTGGCACTTCTATAAATCAGAATAAATAGACACAAAAAACAGCTGGAAGCAGTAACAGATTTCAATGGAATAGATATGTTTTTGGGACATGACTGGCTGGTCAAGCACAACCCAGAAGTCAATTGGAAGAATGGAACAATAAAGTTTACAAGATGTCCAGGAAGCTATACTATGAAACATCAAGACATCAGGTTCAAGACTAGAAGGATAAAGGCAATAGAAACAATGATACAGGACAATGGAGAAATCAGAAAAAAACCAGACAAGACAAATCCAGAAGACTTACCAGACTATATTCAACCCTTCATGCATCTATTCAACAAGAAAAAGTTTGAAAAGTTACAGAAAGACATAAATGGAACCACAAAATTAATTTAATAGATAAAGCACCATGAGAATTGAATGCAAAGGCATATGCAATGACCCTTAAGAAAGAAGAAGCACTAAACTAGTGGTTGGATGAACAGCTCAAGGTAGGATTAATTGTAGAATCAAAGTCAAGATATACAGCACCATGTTTCTACATCCCAAAGAAAGATGGTTCATTATGGTTGGTTCAAGACTACAGAAAGCTTAATTAAGTCACAATAAAAGACAAGACTCCACTGCTTCTAATAGGAAAAGTGATCAACAAACTGAAAGAGGCCAAGTATTTCAACAAACTCAATCTCATTTGGGGATACAACAATGTCCAAATTAAAGAAGGTGATGAATGGAAAGCCACCTTCTTAATAAACAAGGGCCTATTTAAACCACCAGTCATATACTTCATATTGTGCAATTCACCAGAAATGTTCCAAATAATGATGAACAGTATCTTTTGAGAATTACTCCACAAAGGAGTATTGGCAAACTACATGGATGACTTTGTAATACTAACCAAAACAATGGCAGAATTCAAGGAAAGAACTATTTGGTTTTTGAAGATTGTAGAAAAACACAATCTGTGATTCAAATGGTCAAAAATGTAACTTTAATATAGAGGAAATCCTAATATTAAGAGTTATTGTTGGGAAGAGACAAGTCAAAATGGAACAGGAGAAAATCAAGGCAGTAAAAGAATGGAAGATACTGACAAAGACCAAAGATATAGAAAGCTTCCTAAGATTTATAAACTTCTACAGATGGTTCATTCAGAATTTCAGTCACATAGCAAAACCATTAAATGAGCTAAAATGAAAGAAAGAATGGGAATAGAAAGAGAAACATCAATGAGTCTTTGATGAAAGAACAAGATAATAAGTCAACTGGTACTCTCTCTTCCAAAGAGAGAAGAAAAATTTAGAGTGAAAACAGACACTTCAGGACATGTAATTAGAGGAGTACTATCCTAGGAGCAAGAAGAGAAATGGAAACTGATAGCATTTTTGTCAAGAACAATGCAGCCAGCAGAAAGAAATTACGAAATATATGACAAGGAACTACTAGCAATTGTAGAGGCCTTAATAAAGTAAAGACAATATGCAATGGAACCATTTGAAATCTGGACAAACTATAAGAATCTGAAATACTGCAGAAAACTTCACAAATTAAATAGACAATAGGCCAGATGGTACTTGAAGCTGCAAGACTACAATTTTATCTTATAACATATTCTGGGGAAAATGAACATGAAGGCAGACATTTTATCAAGGAAAGATCAAGTAAATAAAAAGAAAAATAACAAGAATGTTCAAGTACTTAAAGAAGAAATATGGACAAGAAGAACTACAGCAGAAGTAATGATGTTGAAGAGAAACCAGACAAAAGAGGATAATCTAGATCTACTGGAGGAAATACATAGGAACAACATTAGGAAAAAGGAGATACAACAAGCATTGAAGAAAGAAGATGGACAGTCATGGGAGCAAGATGGAATAGCTTATATAGAAGGAAGGATCTATATTCCAAACAACAAGAGACTCAAAGGAAAGATACTATGGTAGAATTATGATTTAGCAGATGTGGGACATTTAGGATAACAAAGGATGATGGAGTTGCTCAAACAGAATTACTAGTGGCCAGAGTTAAAGGAAGATATCAAGAAGTACATATGAGAATGTATTAAATACCAACAAAACAAAGTCCAACACCAGAAGAAATCAGAAGAATTACATCCACTGGAAATATCTCAAGGACCATGGCAAGAAATCAGCATTGATATAGTCAGATCATTGCCTAAATTCAATAGAATGGATGCTATAGTAGTCATAGTAGATTGATTTATAAAGATGATATGATTAAAGGCAACAACAACAAACATATCTTCAGAAAGAATAGCAAAAATCTACAGAGATGAAATTTGGAAATTACATGGAATTCCAAGAAAGATCCTTAGTGACAGAGGCCCACAATTAATGTTAAAATGTATGGAAGAATTCACAAAAGTACTAGGAATTACTAGACAGTTGTCAACAACATACTACTCTCAAACAGATGGTTAAACAGAATGAATCAATCAAGAAATAAAGATTTTTTTATGACATTATGTTAACCATTAACAAAACAACTGGATGGAGTAGCTAGCAGCTGCAGAATTCCAATATAATGACAAGAGACATGCAGCAACAAGGAAGATACCGTTCAAGTT
>Ga0157359_1000198_pt1 | contig 19935 bp, 16 predicted proteins | sample AttcapACBM3_FD_111482 | JGI IMG/M metagenome (GOLD analysis project Ga0157359, IMG submission 111482) | Fungus gardens microbial communities from leaf cutter ant in Botucatu, State of São Paulo, Brazil - Atta capiguara ACBM3 | ecosystem: Host-associated > Fungi > Mycelium > Unclassified ...
AAGGTTTTCAGGCTTTAAATCATTACATCTAAAACTTAGCAACAATAAAACTTGAGATGTGCCAAGCACCGTCTTGCGGCTTTGCTGTGCCTTTTTTTCTCCCAGAAAGGGCACAGGCTTTTTAATCTCATTTAGATACAACAAAAATTTAACGGTAAAACCATGCCAAATTCAAAAAAATCTTCCAAAAAATTACATATTGTCCAAACGGCTATACGTCTATTTACAACTGACGGATTTTGCACAGCAGGTGTAGACCTGATTGTGAAAGAAGCCAAAATACCAAAAGGTACCCTTTACAACTACTTTCACTCGAAAGAACACCTGATTGAAATGTGCATCGCCTTTCAAAAGAGCCTACTTAAAGAACAAGTGCTTGCCATTATTTACTCAAGCCGTTACTGCACTTCAAAAGACAAACTCAAAGAAATAATCGTTTTACACGCTAACTTTAATAGCCTGTACTACCTTTTACTTAAGGCTCTTTTTGAAATTAAGCTTGTTTACGCTCAGGCTTACCGCATGGCAATAGAGTATAGAAAATGGCTGCATCATGAGATTTTTGACCTTATTTTTAGTTTAGAAACCCATGCCTTAAAACCAAGTGCTGACATGGTTTTAAACCTAATTGATGGTTTGATGTTCCAGATTTTAAGCTCAAATAGTTTAGATGAACGGGATGTAGTAGTGGAGCGGTTTTTGGGTAACGTTCGATAATAAGCTATAATTAAAGTTTATGAGTTAATTCTATTAATAACCTAAAAATATCAGCATTTAGATAATATTGTTTGTATGGTAAGTAAGTTTATGAAAAAAGACTTTGAAAGATTTCCTAATGATTGTAAAGAAAAATTAGCAATATGGAACTGGAGAAGGTTAAAGCAAACATATGGTACTTTAGCTGAAAAAAACTTTGAACATAATAAAATAAAAGATGTGGAATTTCTTACTACGATACAAAGAAATATTAAAAGATATTTAAAGGGTCTTGAAGAACATCCGCGTTTTAATCAATGGTGTGCTTTATATGGTAAAATTTGTTTTATTCTTCATAAAAATAATATTGATGAAAATTCATGTGTCAAGAATATTTTAGGAGAAAAACTCTGGCCACCTTGTTTAAGAATAGATATTTTGACAGGTGTTTTAGAAAGTAATTTAACTCATTTTAATATAGATAAATTAAACTTCGAATTAGGTGTAAATAAAGCACAAAAAACTATAGATTTCTTTAAAAATCAACCTACATTTCCATTTCTAAACTGGCACAAGAGCTATGATGAATATACTGCTATGTATTTGTGTCTTACAAATTTATTAAAAGCTTATATACCTGAAAAAGATAAAAATGACTGGACTCATGCATATGATTTTATCGATTTTAGACAAAGTTTTGATGGTGAGGTAGCTTATCCTTTAATGTGTATTAATAACAAATTAGAACTTGTCATAAATTTGGGCCCAAGAAAATTAGATGAAAATGAAATTGATGAAAGTTTCTTTTCTGTACAAGTGAGTCGAGATGATCGATGGGGCGATAAATGGATGAATAATACACCTGAGCATGAATGGTATAATGAAATATCTATAATGTTTGACTTTAATAATACAGAGTCGATAGGAAAAATTGACTTTATATTGAAGAAAATTATGCAAAAAAAATTAAACTACAATGAGTTATTAAGTCTGGAAGAATAAAATATAATTGTTCTTGTGAAGAAAAATTAAATCGTAAGTAGTAAGATAAATAGTATAAAGCAGAAAATATTTATTAACTTTAAATTTTTCTAAACTATATATCATTTTGTTGTTAATAAATATCAATATCATTGAAGAAATGATGGAAGTGTTATATTATGAATTTACATCATGAAATATATAAAAATCTAATCGATTTTAAATGATATGAAAATTAAGAGTGTTTGATATACGTTTGTATTCAGCTCATATTTTTATTAATAAAGGTTATAATAACGAATGTTCAATAATATCTTTGGTATTCTAGATAAATTAGGCTTTGGAATACAAAAACGGGCTATTAGTATTCATTTTTCAAATACGCAACTCAACTCTCAAGTGATGTTGCAACGTATTGATGGTTATCACGGCATTAATGAAGGATTGTCAGCAGAACTTATTTGTTTATCAACCAACCCATATATAGAACTCAAACAATTTATAGGCTGCCAAGTCGCAGTAAATCAAGTCACTGATTCAGGTAAATTATTTAGAACAACAGGCATAATTACAGGTGCTAGTCAGGGACAAAGTGATGGGGCTTTTAGTCTTTATCGACTAACTATGCAAGACCCAACGAGTTTATGGCATAAAAGACGCAATAGCCGTGTATTTATGAATAAAAGTGTTGTCGATATTGTAGAAATTATATTTAAAGAGTGGCAGTCAAAAAGTTCTTTATTTGCAGCGAGTTTGAAACTCGATACCAGTGGTTTAACGAAGGTTTATGATGTCAGACCTTTTTCGATGCAGGCTAATGAAACTGATTATACTTATTTAACACGATTAATGCGTGAGGAATCAATTAATTGGCTCATAGATGAATCAAATTGCACCATAACAGGTGATAGTGAAAATATAGACTCTCAAAAACTACGCTTAATTGATGACAATGCCCAATTCACTGCACTTGAACGTAGAACGATACGCTATCATCGTTCAAATGCTACAGAGCAATATGACAGTATTACTAGTTTTATTGCAGAGCGCAATTTACAACCGACTGCTATACATGTGCAACGCTGGCAAGCAGACAGTTTAAGTCAGCAAGATGCAAGTGGCTCAATTGTCAGCTCACATAAACATAGTTCACAAAGAGACAATGAAAGCTTAAGTCTGGAACAGGCATGGAGCTTATCTCCTGCATGGACGAATGATCTAAAAGGTGAAGATCAGGCTACGGTATCAAGCAATGATCAACTGGACAGACTTAATAAACAGCTCAATCAATACCAAGCTTTACAAGCTAAATATTTTACAGCACATAGTAGTGTACGTGACGCTCAGGTCGGTTACTGGTTCCAGTTGATTGAACACCCCGAGCTAGATAAAAACCATGCTGAAAATGGTAAGGAATTTTTAATTCTGTCCAAGCATTTTTACAATCAAAATAATCTTCCGAAAGATATACAAGGGCAAGTCGACAAATTACTTAGCCAAAGCCATTGGCAAATTAATCAAGATAGCGAACAAGAAAGACAAGCCAATGAGCTAGTAGTTGTTCGTAGAAGTATTCCTGTTGTTCCTGAATATAATCCACTCGAACATCGACCTGTTGCCCATGTACAACGTGCAAAAGTGACCACTGATGGCGAAGAAATTCATGTCGATGAATGGGGACGTATTAAAGTTCGTTTTCTTTTTACCCGTGCAGATGATCATGCACATGACGGTGGTGCAGGTTCAAACGATACAGATACTGACTCCGCATGGGTTGATGTACTAACTCCGTGGGCAGGTGAAGGTTATGGTGCACGCTTTTTACCACGTAAAGATGAAATTGTGGTCATAGATTTCTTTGATGGCAACATAGATCGACCATTTGTGACAGGGCGTATTCATGAAGCCCAACGTTCACCAACCATGTTTGATCTTAAGGGAAAATTACCTGCAACCAAGAAACTTAGCGGTATTCGTTCAAAAGAAGTGGACGGTGCGGGTTATAACCAACTCCGCTTTGACGATACAACTGGACAGATTAGTACTCAGCTTCACAGTAGTCATGGTTCAACTCAACTTAACTTGGGGAACTTAAGCTACCCTAAAGAAATTGCGACAAGTGAGGGTCGAGGCAAAGGATTTGAGTTAAGAACTGATGAGTGGGGATCGCTACGTGCACCAAAGGGTATATTAATTACGACCGAAGGTGATGATGAAGCGACTAACCACCAAATGGTTCGCTCAGAGTTAGAGAGTTCATTATTAATTGCACAAAGCAATAACCAAAATATTCAGGAACTCGCTAAATCTCATAAGGCTCAAGAACCTGATTTAGAAATACAAAAAAGAATTAATCAAGATATTCCTAAATGGAGTGATACCGATAAAACACCATTTATCGTTCTTCATTCTAATGATCATTTTATTGTAAATAGTTTAAAAGGTACTTTAATTCAATCATCAGACCATATAGAAATTTCAACGAATCGAAATGTTCAGACTTATACCGGAAATAATGTTTTAACGAATGCTTTGGGAAGTATTAGCTTATTTGCTCAGCAAAAAGATATTGATATAAAAGCTGGTCATGGAAATATGAATATACATGCGCAAAGTGGAGAAATGACTTTAGCCTCTCAAAAGTTGATGCATGTATATGCATTAAATGATTTAGTCAAAATTGAAAGCGGAAAAGGCATATTAATTGCGTCTGGTGGTGGCTATATCAAAATTGAAGGTGGCAATATAGATATTGTTTGTCCAGGTAAAATTAATCTAAAAGCTGGACAGATTTGCACCATGTCAGGTAGTAGTCTAAGCAGTGATTTGGCACAAATGCCTCAAGCACAAGGGGCTTATGACGAACAGTTTATAGTTAGAAATAGGGCTGGAGTTGTTCAGCCTAATGTTAAATATAAAATTGTTACCGAAGATGGGAAAACCATTACAGGTGTGACTGACGCCGAGGGGAAAACAGAAAAAATATCATCTCTTTCTATGGTGAAAGCAGAACTTACTATTTTGGGTAGTAACAATGAATAAAAAAATATTAATTGCTTCATTGATTATGCCAATTTTGACTCTATCAGGGTGTGGGTATGTTTTAGATAACAAAGAGTCAGAAGCAGGAAAAACCTTGATTGATTTAAATAATATGCAAGACTGGTGTGTTGGTCGTTATGCTTTTAAATTGCCCAAAGAAGCAAAAATAATTGATGAAACCATAAACTATGATACCTTTAAAATAGAAAGTAAAATCAAAGCTACTAGAATGGATTTTGATCGAGAAGTCGCTTCTAGTATTAAAAATTATAATGATGGTTTTAAGCTTCTTTTAGAAGATGCACCAATAAAACAAATAAATAATAAGGTTGTAAAAATATTTTGGGGTAAGTTAAGTAAAACGAGACCAGATCAGGGTACAACTCAAGTTTTTGCATTTGTATTAGATCATGGAACACTTTTTCTTATTAAAGGTAATTATTCAGAAAAATATAAACAAGAAAGTAGAGATGGGATTCAATACCTTGTAGAGAATTTATATGCACGTAGTAATAATAAAATTCCTACAGAGCAGGGAATTTGTCTAAAAAATGGCTTTATAAAAGACAATGGGAAAAACTATAAATTTACAAGGCAACTAGTCGGTTTTAACTTTGAAAAAGCCCCGTCGGTTGTGATTACTGTTGAAACGGAAGCGCTATATAAAGCAGAAGATAATTTACTAGTTAGAACAGGTAAAAACCTTCAAAAAAGCCCAAACTACATAATTACCAAAAATCGGACAAAAGATTTAAGAAAGGGCGAAAAAACAGTGAACCAGCGTTCACCTCTGAATGGGCTTGAGTTAGTCACACAAGTACCAATGAAAGGCGGCGGTACAGGTATTATCGCAACATGGGAACATGTAGGAACTGTGAATTCAGCACAAGATCCATTATTTTCAATTACAGTTGATACTGCCAGAACTGAAAATTATGTCACAGTTTCAAGTATTCCAAATAATAATGGACTTCGGATGTATGAAAACATATTAAACTCATTAACAAAATAGGAAAATAATGATGAAAAAACGATTCATAGTTTTAATGATAAGTTCGATATTTATAAGTATTTCAGGATGTGGATATGCATCAGATAACAAAGAGTCCGAAGTGGGAAAAACAATGATTGATTTAAATAACATGCAAGACTGGTGTGTTGGTCGTTATACTTTTAAATTGCCGAAAGAGGCAAAAATAATTGATGAAATCATAAATTATGATTCTTTTAAAATAGAAAGTAAAATCAAAGCTACTCGAGAAGATTTTAATAATTCTATTATTGAGGTAGAAAGAAAATACAATACAAAAGAAGATTTTATAAAGGATAAAACTCCTGTAGAAGTACAAGGTAACATAATCACTAAAATTATATGGGGGCATTCAAATTTTGCTCAAGGACGAACTCCTGTTCATGTATACGGTTTTGTATATGACCAATCATTAAGAACTCTTTTTACAATTACAGGTACATATTCAAAGAAATTTGAGCAAGAAAGTATTGATGGTATTAAGTATCTCGTTAAAAATTTAAAAGCTCGAGATAATAATAAAATTCCTACAGAGCAAGGAATTTGTCTAAAAAATGGCTTTATAAAAGACAATGGAAAAGACTATAAATTTACAAGACAACAAGTTGGTTTTAATTTTGAAAAAGCCCCGTCGGTTGTGATCACTGTTGAAACGGAAGCGCTATATAAAGCAGAAGATAATTTACTGGTTAGAACAGAAAAAAATCTTCAAAAGAGTCCTAACTATATAAAAACCAAAAATCAGACAAAAGATTTAAGAAAGGGTGAAAAAACAGTAAATCAGAGTTCACCTGTGAATGGGCTTGAGTTAGTCACACAAGTACCAATGGAAGGTGGTACGGGTGTCATTGCAACATGGGAACATGCAGGAACTGTAAATTCAGCACAAGATCCACTATTTTCAATTACAGTTGATACTGCCAGAACTGAAAATTATGTCAAAGCCTCAAGTATTCCAAATAATAATGGACTTCAAATGTATGAAACCATCTTAAATTCATTAAAGAAGTTTTAGGATAATAAACATGGGTTTTGAACATCAACCATATAATACAGAAAACAACGCAAAATTTGTTTCTCAAACTACTCCGACTAAAACCGAAACTTTATGTAAAGTTACCTTACCTGCTGAATATGTAGTCCCGATTATTTTTATTCCCGGAATTATGGGGTCAAACATAAAAAGTAAAGGGAGTGGTCAGCATGTTTGGTACCCACCTAATGGAATATCAGAAGGCTTGGCAGCTTCGAGAGCGGGTGAACAACGAGATGCCAGAACGAGACAAATAGAATTAAACCCTGAAACCACCATGGTTGGTCAGGATGGTTATATTGATGAAGATGATATTGAAGATATCGATAATTTTGATAGAGAAAAAGCGACCCGTAGAGGCTGGGGATCTGTTTGGTGGGAAGGCTATTCCAAAGTTCTGATTTATTTAGAACGATACTTAAACCATGAGTTGGTAAATAAAAACACAACTACAAAAGATTTAAATGACCCCGATCATTTTGTTGGAACTAAAGAGTGGAAGAAAATTGTTGCAACTGGTTCCAAATCATTTTTGGGTTTTGGTTCAAGTGATGAATCTAAACTAGAAGATATAAAAGAAGACTGGGGACCTATAAAGCAAGAAATTGAATTATTGACTAAAACGCTACACGGCAAGCTCGCAAATTATAGCTTTCCTGTGTTTGCTATAGGTTATAACTGGCTACAGTCAAATGATGACTCTGCCAAGTATGTCGCTCATATGATGCAAAATTATGTGAAAGATCAAATTAAAAAAGAATTTCCAAAACAAGAGTTTAAGAAGTTTATTATTGTAACCCATTCAATGGGTGGGTTGGTTACAAGGGCGTTAATACAAGAAAGTTCGGTTAAAGATGATATTTTAGGTGTCATGCATGGTGTGATGCCTGCAAGTGGTGCTCCAACAGTATATCAGCGTATTTGCCGTGGTTGGGAAGGCGGAGAGGTTGTTGATGGATGGATCGCTAAGATGAAAGCAAATAAAGGCGCTCAAGTTTTTGGTGCAACCTCTGAACGACTAATGCCTGTTTTAGCAAACTCTCCAGGTGCATTACAATTATTACCATTTGAAAATTTTGTACAGCATAAAAATAGTCAGGGAGAGCAATCAAAAGCTTGGCTAACATTGCGGGCCAGAAACCGTCATGGTGAAGTAGTTACAGCCAGATTACCTAAAGATGACCCTTATTCTGATATCTATACGCGTACGGATACATGGTGGAGTATGATTAATGAAGGTTTTATTGATCCAGCAGGTATTTTGAAGGCAAAAATGGAGACAATTGGTAAAACAGATATTGTTTCATATTACATAGATAATATAAAAATTGTGCAAGATTTTCATTCAAAAATAGCCGATAGCTACCATCCAAACACCTATGCACATTATGGACGAGACGAAAAGCATTTGGCTTATAATGAGGTTCTTTGGAGTACCGAACAAATTTTGCCAATTGATACCGAAGATGATCTGATTGAATATCGTGGATATGCGATAAATAGAGCAGACATAAAAGATCGGCGAGTGGATACTTCCATTACTGAAGAAGAAAAAGTAAGAATTGCGTCTCTTGAAAAAATTGTAGTTAAAGCAGAAACGCATGATGGTTTTAAACATCTATTTGATCAAGATAGCGTTAGGACTATTGAAGATACACAAGGCAATATTATTACATTCAACATTAGAGTTATGCCAACTTCTGCTGGTGATGGAACCGTTTGCGGTGAATCTGGAGCCGATGTCGAAAGAAGAGGCTTAAAACAGGTCTTTGTAATGCAGGGGTTAGATCATGCTGCAAGTTATGATGATAAAAATGTACATAGAAGTACAATTTACTCCATTGCGAAAATTATGGAGCAACTTTGCTAGCATATAATAAACATGACTTACTAGTTTGAAATATTGAGCTGATAAAAAATCATTGGAAATATATCAAAAAGTACATGTGTAAAGCTTTAATGTTTAATCCCTATAATGCTACATCTATAAATTAATGATGAGTTTTGATTTGAACCATTGGTAGTGTGATCATTACCGATGGTTCAAAATTAACATATACAAATAATAGAGGGATTTATACAAAGATTTGGCTGGTTTCTATACCGTTAATACTAACTTTAAGTATTTTTATTAAACTCGAAACGCTTCAACTTATTTAATGAGTTGAACAATAGAAAATAGATCGGAGTTTATATAATAAAAAAAGAACTAAGGCTTAATACTCAAATTTCAAAAAAAATTCTGTTATTATAATATTTACTTGAAAAAAACTGTATAGAAGTAAGGAAAGGAATAGTAATGCCTACATTATCTTGGTTAGGTAAAGAAAAGGTTGTAAACCACCATTTAGATGTACCATTTTTTGTTTTAGATAAGAAGTATTCTTTTGACACGCAACGCAACGCAACGCAACGCAACGCAACGCAACGCAACGCAACGCAAAATTATACCAAGAAAATCAATCTAATGCAATAAACAATAGAATTATTCATGGGGATAATCTCACTGTTCTAAAAAGCCTTTTGCCTGAATTTGAAGGCAAGGTAAATTGCATTTATATTGACCCGCCTTATAACACTGGGAATGAAGGCTGGGTATATAACGATAATGTAAATGACCCAAGAATTATAAAGTGGTTAGGAGATGTGGTTGGAAAAGAGGGGGAAGATTTAAGTCGCCATGATAAATGGCTATGTATGATGTATCCGCGTCTTAAATTATTACACCGTTTATTAGCCAATGATGGCGTAATTTTTATTTCGATTGATGAAAATGAAATATCTCACTTAAGATTAATAATGGATGAAATATTTGGGGAACAAAATTTTGTTGAACAGATAGTTTGGAATAAACGTGTTCCAAAAAATGATAAGTACATTGGAAATATTCATGAATATATTGTGCTTTATACACGCTCACAAAATTTTGAGTATAAATTTATACAGAAAAAAGAAGGTATTGATGAAGTATATGAATTTTTAAATAGTCTAAAAAATAAAAACGTTGATATCAGTGAAGCGGAAAAGTTAATAAAGGCCTTTTATAAGAAAAACAACTATGATAGAGGCATAACTCTTTATAATTCATTAGATGAAAATTATAAGTTATGGGGAAAAATTAATGTAAGTTGGCCTAATGGACAGACAGAGGGGCCACGCTATGACGTATTTCATCCAATAACCAACAAACCATGTAAAGTTCCAGATAGAGGATGGCGTTGGAAAAAATCAACCTTCGATGAACTTTTAGATTATGATAACGTTAAAGAATTACCAGACGGTTCATTTATTTGTGGATCAATTTGGTTTGCTAAAGATGAAAATACACAACCAAGTTCTATTAAGTATTTAGATGAGGTTTCTGATTTTTTACTTAGATCTATTATTAGTACTAAAAGTGAAGGTAGTGTTTATTTAAAGGATATTATTTCAGAAAATTTTGATTACCCTAAACCTGTAAGTTTAATTGAAACACTTCTTTTCTCATTCTCAAATAAAAATGCTTTAATTTTAGACTCTTTCGCAGGTTCTGGTACAACCGCCCATGCAGTTCTCAAACTCAATGCTGAAGATGGAGGCAACCGTCGTTTTATTCTTTGTGAAATGATGGATTATGCAGAAAGCATTACCGCTGAACGAGTGCGCCGAGTTATGGAAGGCTATGGTGAGGGAAATAAAAAAGTAGAAGGGTTAGGTGGATCTTTCGATTTTTATCAACTAGGCGATGCACTATTTTCCGAAAGTGGGCTGTTAAATGAAACGGTAGGTATTGAACGTATTCGGCAGTATATTGCGTATAGTGAGAGCATCCCTTTAGATAACCAGTTACCAATTGAAAACCCGATTTCTCCAGCGGCATTGGGTATAAACCAACAAACTTTATGGTTATTTCATTACAAAAAAGATGCGATTACCAGTCTTGATTTAGACTTTCTGGGAACTTTAAATCTTCAAAACATATCACGTCCAAGTCAGTTTGTTGTCTATGCAGATAAGTGCGTTTTAGACGACAAATTTATGCAAAAGCATGGCATTACCTTTAAGCGTGTTCCACGTGACATCATGCATTTCTAATAGATAAGGACAATAATAATGAATTTAAACAGTTATCAACGTAAAGTTATCCAAGATTTAGAAGACTACTTAAGCCACTTGCAACAATCTCAGGGCAATATGCTGACTGCTTTTAGTAGTTATTGGCGAGATGCAGGTATTACAGGGGTAACATATACAAATCATATTGCGAACTGCCCCCATGTTTGTTTTAAGGTTCCTACAGCAGGTGGTAAGACATTTATAGCAGTCAATGCCATTGCGCCAATCTTTGATTTTATGCAGAACTATATTAGTGATAAGTCAAAATTAGTGTTATGGCTAGTACCGTCATTATCTATCTTGCAGCAGACAGCCCAAGCTTTAAAAGATCCAACGCATTCTTATCATCTGCATTTAAAAAGCTTATTTAATGGTCGCGTCAATATATTTGAACGAGAAGAGGTGCTAACAGGAGCAGGTTTTAATCGCGATAGTGTACGTGATTCATTAAATATTATTGTGATGAGCTTCGATGCCCTTAAATCTACAAATAAAGATAATCGCCGTGCTTTTAAAGAAAATGGAGCTTTAGCGAGTTTTGCTGAGTTTAAAGATACGAGCCATGATCTAACTGATTACGATAGCACTTCTTTGATAAATACTTTAAGACGTATGCGTCCCGTGATTATTGTTGATGAAAGTCATAACGCAAATACGAAATTATCAACTGATATGCTGAATAATTTGAATCCAAGTTTCGTATTGGATTTAACAGCTACACCAAAAGAAAACAGTAATGTTATTAGTTATACCAATGCTACAGCACTGGTAAAAGAAAACATGGTGAAATTGCCAGTAGTTGTCTATAACAAACAAGATGAACAATCTGTATTTGTTGAGGCAAAGGTATTACGAGAACGCTTAGAGCAACGTGCTATTCAACAACAACAGGCTGGCGGAGACTATGTTCGCCCAATTGCTCTATTACAAGCCGAATCTAAAAATAATCTGGATGCGACAGATTATGAAAAAGTCAGACAGACTTTAATTGATTTAGGTATTCCAAAAGAACAAATAAAAATTAAAACAGCGAATATTGATGAATTAAAAGGAGTGAATTTACTCAGTAAGGACTGTGAGGTTCGTTATATTATTACGATTAATGCCTTAAAAGAGGGATGGGATTGCTCATTTGCATATATCTTGGCAACCTTTGCTAACCGTAGTTCCGAAACTGATGTAACTCAGTTATTAGGGCGTATTTTACGGAAACCCTATGCACGTAAGCAGGATCAATTGGCATTAGAATGTAGTTATGTCATCACCGCATCAAAAAAGTTTAATAACACACTGTCTCAAGTATCCAATAGCTTGCAAATGATTGGTTTTGGTTCTAAAGATATGAGAGTGCCTGATGAAAGCTTCTATGAAAAAGAAACTCAAGAGCAATCAGATAATCATACTTTTGATTTAACCCAACCTGTGATGCCTGAAAATTCAATAAAAAATCAATTTAATAAAAATACATCCCAACACTCTTTTGCCGCAGAGAATATTTCCTTACAAGAACAAAATCGTGATGATTTATCCCATATAGAAGTTGCTGTACAGGACTATCAACAAGATGCTCGAGAACAGGACCTAAATGAAATTAATCGTCAGGAAATTGCACAACAAGATGGGGTGAAAAAGGGAACTATACAAATGAATCTTTACCCAATGAGAGAAAAGTTTACAAGAGAGACTCTAGGATTATTATTACCTCGGTTTACGATCAAAGTGCAAAGTGGCGGTTTCTTTGATGAAGATACACAGCTATTGGATAGAGTCTACTTGTTGCGAGATTTCAAACTCGTAAATCAGGATTCCAATTTAGATATCGGTAAAATTGATAGCGAGATTTGGCAACTCAATGTTAAAGATAGTGATGATGGTTCAGATACACGATTGATTCTAGATCGTTTAAAGCAACGAGATATTAATGATCTGATTAATCAAGTTGCACAAATGACAGATACGAGTCAAATCAAGCAGATTGAAGATTCCATTTTTAATAGTTTTACGAAGAAAGCTTTTTATCCAGTTGATGATGGAGACTTAAGGCTTTATATCCATAAAATTGTGAGTGGCTGGACCCGCGAACAGCGTATTTCTTCAATTAAAAATTTGGCTACAGTTGCACAAGTGTTTAAGCACAAAATTGATAGTTTAATGAATGAATATGCAGCCAAACGGTTTAAGTACTTAGTAGATAGTTCTGATATTAGTGTGTCACCCTTATTTCAGTTTGCATCGAGTTTAGCCATTCCTGAAACGTTGGCTTTACCATTAGAGAATAGCCTCTATGAAAAAGAGGCGAAAGCAAATAATTTAGAAGTAGAGTTCATTACTAGACTTGTTGGATTGGAAAATATTGAGTGGTGGCATAGAAATTTGAGTCGGGGTAAGGGTTTTGCCATTAATGGCTACTTAAATAATCATTATCCTGACTTTGTTATTCTTACTAAAAATAAGCATATTATTTTGTTAGAAACCAAAGGTGAAGATAGAGATGGCTCAGACTCTATCTATAAAATGAAGTTAGGTGAAGTGTGGAAGAATCAAGCAAATTTACTAAGCCACCAGACTGGATATAGATACAGTTATTTTATGGCATTTGAGAAAGAAACTAAGTTGGATCAGGCTTATAGCTTTAACCAGATATTGCAATTGATTGGTAACTTGTAAAAAAGCTTAACCTTGTTTAAGACAAATACGGTTTTATATTAACAATCTGAGTGTCAGCGAAGATTATATAAAATATTTAAAAGCTCATCGAAAGGTGGGCTTTTTTTTATTACACATTGCTTGAAATATATACAGAAACCTCCCTTAAACAAGTTGGAAAGCTACAAATCTGAGTGATAATTTGAAATTAACTCTTCCTAAGTAAGTGAGGTGAGCAATGAAATTGTTAGCTTTGATTAGCATGGGAGTTGCTGCAAGTTATTGGTATAAAACTATAAAAAATAGCAAGCTAACTCTTCGAAATCCGAATTTTGATGAAATCGTAAAAAAGTTTGTATTAGCAGAATTTAAAGGCTAATACTTATTAATAATCTTAATTAAATAAAAAGCTCATCGGAAGATGGGCTTTTTTTATTGTAGTGTTTATTGAAATTAGAGCTTTTTCCCACTTGAACATCAAAAAATACTAGAGGATTTAGAACAAGTAAAAAGTACACCGTATGAGTGTGGTAAGCAGAGTTATAAGTATTTATTGTGATGATGTTGTCACAACAATAATTGCTCTAAAACGAAAAGAATAATAGCTATTACATGTTGCTAACCAGAGATAATTTTTCAAAGTCGTAAATAAAATTAACTTACTCTAACCTGTATTACTACACTAGAAGTTAGACTAATATGCTAATTGTTAATAGGATTTTTATGCTATAAATTAGATAGGTATTTAAGTCCTCCTTAAAAGAAACAATAATCCAAAACAAAATATAAATACAATATACCAAGTGTCTCTTACGAGTTGATAACCACCTATACTTTGAAGTATTTCAAATATAGGTCCACATGCAAATATTGATACCAGTACATATCCTGCAAGTGTAATGCCCCAATCATCAATACCAAATTTACGTTGTGGTTTTTCACCAGTTAATCGTCGTTTAAACCATTTTAAGAATGACTTATAGTAAAAATACAAAGCTCCAATTCCTACAATCATTAATATAAGTGTGTCGAAGGTGCCACTATAGGAGGAGCTTCCAACTCTTGGACTCATGTGTATTGCAGCTAATCCATGAAGTGAGATAGAAAATAATATTAATAATGTACTTAATTTTTTTATCATAATGAATATAACTTAACTACAGCTAAATTTGAGAAAATTAAATAGGAAGATTAATTTATAAAAAATTTAACGTTTTTTGAAGTACTTTGCTAGAGTTTTAAGGCATAAGAGGTTCATCGTTATTTGGCCTTGGTGGTTATTTCGTGTTTGACCATTCTTGTTGATAGTTTAAAAAATAATATAAATGATTGAAATTTGATAGAATGTTTTTCCCTAAATATTCTTAAAAATACATGTATATAGAATTGAAAGACTTGAAGAAAAAAAGAAATATCGCTTTAATCACTGTATTTATTCTTATTATGGGAAGTAGCTACTTATTTATTAATAATAAAGAAAATACACAAAGGGTTAAATCAGTGATATATACAGATAAAACTATAAGAGAGAAATTTGGAAAAATTAAAGACTACAGTATTAAGCAGTATGGGTCTGATTTTTATACTGATGCCGAACGGCCACTTTACTCTTATAAAGTTGAAGTAACTGGACAGACGCAAGATGGAGTGGTTGATATAGAAATGAGAAAAGATCTAAATAAAATTAAATATTTATATACTATTAAAATCAAAGAAGAAGGACATTCTATAGGGTTTCGTATAAGATTTGGAAAACATTGATTCACTTAGCTTTTATAGAATCATTTTAAGAGAAAAAAGAGACCATCTGAGGGTCTCTTTTTTCTAACAATAAAAATCTAAACCACTTTTTGAACCTTTTGCGCTTTCGGTAAAGTCGGTTTTCTTCCCAAATACAACGCAATCACGGCGCCAATAAAAGTAAGAATACATAACGGTAAAAGCGAAACAGGGAAGCTACCCGAGTAATCTTTGACTATACCCATAATAGTGTTCATAAGACCAGTACCCACATGTGCAATGGTATTCACCGCTGCAATGCCTACAGCTACTAAAGTAGGTGGTAAACGTTCAGAAACCAACGCCCAGAAAGGACCTTTAATAGCGTAGTTACCCATTAAAACTAAAGAGAATAAAAGCAAGCTCAAAGTTAAAGATGAGGTAAAGAGAGTAAGAAATAAACCAAAACTCGTTACAAATAGCGGAATAGCTGTGTTTAGGCTCTTATCGCCACTTTTATCGGCATGCACACCCCAAACAATCATAAACGCAGCGGCCAAACCGAACGGAATCATATTTAAAAGACCAGTTTGCATGGCTGTTAAATGAAAGGCTTTTAAAATCTGTGGCATCCATAACGATAAAATATTGCTGGTTGCTGAGCTACCTGCATAAATAATCGCAAAGAACCATAAATATTTATTGGTAATCAGAAGCTTAAACTTACTCTTTTTCTGCTCAGCGCTGTCTTGTTTTTCAGTATTTAACTGCTGTTTTTTTTCAAAAGTTAACGTGTTCGATAGCCATTCACTTTCTTCAGAACTTAACCATTTAACTTGATTAGGGTTATTTGGAAGCCAAACTAGACACAATATACCAAGAAGAATTGCAGGTAATGCTTCAAAAATTAAAAGCACTTGCCATCCGCTTAAGCCAACCAAGCCATGCAAGCTCAATAGTAAGGCAGATAAAGGTGAACCAATAAAGTTAGATAAAGGAATAGCCACCATAAATACGGCAACAATTCGTGCCATATATCGCTTAGGGAACCAGAGCGTTAAATACAGTAATACACCCGGAAAAAATCCGGCTTCGGCCGCACCGAGTAAAAACCGTGAAATTGCATATGAAATAGGTCCAGTAATGAAGGCTGTAAAGCAGCCGACAATGCCCCAGGTAATCATGATTCTGGCAATCCAGATCCGTGCACCTAGCTTTTCCATGGCCATATTACTTGGAATTTCAAATATGACGTATGCAATAAAAAATAAGGTAGCGCCAAAACCAAAGGCAGTGGCTGTTAAACCAATTTCTTGGTTCATGGTTAACGCAGCAAAACCAATATTTACCCGATCAATATATGAGATGAAATAACAAAGAATAAGGAAGGGAAGAATACGAAAAGAAAGTTTACGGATTGTTGACTTTTCTACTTCCGATATAGCGATATCATTTTTCATACATACTCCTTATGTACGTGAGAAACCAAACAGCTCGGTTGGGTTCTGATTTAAAATTAAACATTGCTCGTGTTTATCAAATACAATCTGTTTAAAAGCATGAATCGCATCTTCATAAGTCATATATGACTCATGTTGGGTATGTGGCCAGTCACTTCCCCAAACGAGCTTGTGTAAAAAACCTTTGTCTTTAAAAATGTGATAAGCCTGTTGGGCTGTATTGATATGATTTGGGGCAGTACCTAAACGATAGAAACCAGACACTTTAATCCAGTGTTGTTTTACATTAAGTAAGCTTAAAAACTTCTGATAATCCGGATCATTAATTCCTTTAACACGGTCAACTCGACCAAAATGGTCAATCACCACATTAAAGTTGTATTCACTTAATTGAGGTAAAAGCTGCACCAGATATTTTGGTGGTGCATGTACTTCAACTTGCCAGTTGAGGCTTTCCACATTTCGTAAAAACGTTTGCCATTCAGGCGTATAGAGCGCAGGAGGGTTAAGACCGAATAGGTTTAAACGAACACCGACTATGCCTTGTTGTTTGAGTTGCATTAGCTCATCAAAAGCCGTGGTATGTTGAACAACAGCAATCCCTTTTAAACGCTTAGGGTATTGCTGAATCGCATTTAACATTGCTTGGTTATTGGTTCCCAAAAAACTAGGCTGAACCAAAACTCCATGCGTGAATTTGTGCTGATCAAGATGAGAGATAAAACTTTGCACAGTTGCATCATAGTTAGGGGTATAACGCGCTGTTTCAATACTTCGATCCTGTATCGAAAAAACATGTGCATGTGTATCTATACAGTTCATTTTTATCTCACATTACAATTTTTAAAGCGAAAATAGCGATTAAAGCGGCAATAACTCCTACAGGAATTGCTTTAAATAACAGTTGATTAAAGAATTTAGTTTTGTCGATATCTGCTGGTGCAGAAGCCATAATGAGGCTACCGCCAGAAGAGAAAGGGGAAATCGCTGTAGATTGAGCGCCCACCACAATACAAATAAAAAGCATGAGTGGATTTAGGCCAGAACTCAGAGCAAGTGCTGGAACAATGGGGAATAAAGTCGGAGCAACCACGCCTAGAGTGCTTGAAAATACAGACATAATGGCGCTAATGAGACATAACAACACTGGAATAACCCAGACAGGAACGTTGTGTGCTAACCATTCTGAAAGTGTTGTAATAATGCCGAGTTTTACACCTAATGCGATGAGCATACCGACACCGCAAATCATGATCAGTGTTCCCCACGGCACAAGTGCAACCACCTTTTTTTCATCGGCAAGTTTCATAAGTAAACTGATGAGTGAAAAGGTAATAGCAAGGAAAGCTATATCAATTTTAGAGTTTAAAAAGCTGATGGTTTTTGCATCTGGGAAAACAAGGTGCAATATTGGAAAAACCAAAACAATCGACATCATTAAAACAATAAGGAAAATTGATTGTTTCTGCTTTTGATCGAATGGCTCAGGCTTTTGATCTTCAATAGCTATAGAGCTGCTTTTTCTATTCCAGAGGATATAAATTCCCAATACCACAATTGGAATAATTAAAGTAATAATAAAAATGCCGCTGCTATATGAAAAAGCGCTTTGAGAGCTAACTCCTGTATTTTCCATTAAGCTTCGGAAAATAATGCCACTTTGTGAGGTCATAAAATTTGCGCCAGCTAAAGCGCCGTAATTTGCAGCCATCCCACCAATAATCATATTCATATTGGTCTTTTTACAAAGCAGCAGTGTAATTGGTGCCATAAAAGCAAGTACGGTATAAAAACCTGCGCCTAAGCCCGCAATAATAGTTGCTGCGAAAAAAATTGCTAAGGGCAAAAATTGTGGGAACTTACGGCATTTATATAAAAGGTGGCTGGCCAGTTTTTCCAAAGCGCCATTTGCTAAAGCAAAGTTATAAAACAAAGTGACCGATAAAATAATGAAGAAAATTTTGACAGGCCATAACTCAATAACCTCAGAAGGTTTCAGCCCCATGCCAAAGCAACCAATAAGGTAAGCAAACGCGATTGTAAAAAATCCAATATTGATTTTTGTTTTATAACCTAAACCTATAGATACGGCTAAAGCTATAAGCATCAATGCAGCCATATTATCTTCCTTGATAAATATATAAACATCTAAACATATATATGTTTGGTTTTTGTATTACATATAACTATGCTAATATTGTCAAATCGATTTCATAATGTTTAACGCAAATGCTTGATGAAACTGCATTTAAAAATTTTAAATTGCCACGATATGAAAAGGTCCGTTGGGAGCTTCAAAAACTACTGATCCAGTCAAAATGGACAGTTGAAGAGCCTATTCCAAGTGAACAAGAGCTCGCTCAAATGTATAGCGTATCGGTAGGAACCGTAAGAAAAGCTGTAGAAGGACTGGTCGAAGACGGTTTATTAGTTAAACAGCAAGGCAAAGGAACTTTTCTAAAACAACCTAATTTTGAAAATTCACTTATTCGTTTTTTTAGACTACGTAATAAAAAAGGCGACTTCATTCAGCCACAAGGTCAAATTAAAAAAGTAGAAGTGTGCGATGCCATACCCGAAGTCAATGCAGAGTTAGGGCTTGGGTCTAATGAAAAGTTGCTTTATATCGAGCGTGTACGTAAGCATGAAGACGTTGTCGTGTTAAGCGAACGAATCTGGTTGCCTGAACATTTATTTAAAAATCTCGAAGAAATTCCAATCGCTGAGTTTGGGAATCTACTTTATCCTTTTTATTATCAGCATTGTGGCCAGTTTATTTCTTCTGCAACAGAACGGTTAACTTTTGAGAAAAATATTAAAGATAGCCATTTAAATAATAGCCTTGAAGATCCTTTGGTTAAGGTGTGTCGTATTGCAAAAAATCTTGAAGGTGTGGCAGTCGAATACCGTGAGTCGTTTGGCTTAGCTCATAATTTTCATTATGAAATATCGATTAATTAGTATTTGGTAATGAACGGCAGTACATGCCAAAAATATTTGAAATTTTCATCATTAATTCAAGTTCCGGTGGGTTGGCTCAAAGTCACAATGCCCACCGGCTAAATTATTTTTAAAATTTAAAACGATTATTTCTTGGTTGTATCTACAGAAACTACAACAGATAGACCAGGACGCAACGATTTAATATCGGGTTGGTTTTCATTAAGTTTAATACGTAACGGTAAACGCTGAACAATTTTAGTAAAGTTACCCGTCGCGTTCGTTGCCGAAAT
>Ga0157359_1000200_pt1 | contig 19820 bp, 15 predicted proteins | sample AttcapACBM3_FD_111482 | JGI IMG/M metagenome (GOLD analysis project Ga0157359, IMG submission 111482) | Fungus gardens microbial communities from leaf cutter ant in Botucatu, State of São Paulo, Brazil - Atta capiguara ACBM3 | ecosystem: Host-associated > Fungi > Mycelium > Unclassified ...
CTTTTCTACAAACTAGTCTACCTTATATAGTCCTACAGATGGTCCATGCTAAGTACTGTGCACCCTACCCTAAACAACCATGTGTAGTCCATGAGGTTAACATATAGTGTCTATGTTGTATGACGTTATTTGTTCTTGAATCTTCTACTAAATTCTCCCAAGTCTTGTAATCTGTCTTGTGACTTTGCCCTCATGTGACTGATCAACTCTAATCCTAGTTGTTCTAAAAATAGAAAATAAAGGAATAAATCAAAAAGAAAATAGAAAATGAAAAGAAAAATAAAATAAATCAAGTCCACCTTCTTCGATCTTGACACTATCAGGGTACTAGAAGCTATTATAGCTTTTATAACAAATTAGACTGACATATATTTTTAAAAAAACCTGTTGTTTTTATCTGTGATGAGCCTATCCCATCCAGACTTATAAATGATATTAATCAAATGCCAGAATGTAGCACTAATTATTAGTTCTACAAGTTTTGGAAAATCCTTTACTAGTTTATCATCTAAGGAACATTGCTTGATAAATATTCCTATTCTGAGAAGTGAGTATATGATATTTTGGACATTACTGCTAAAGATTTTTTTGATCCCAATTAGAGAAGTAAAAGAGAAGATACCATCCTAAAGATCTAAATCTACAGGTTGGTTATTATTATAGAGAATAGTTAAAGATTTTAGAGAAGGTCTGGCATTAGTAATATTCATGTCTTGATTATGAGATATGGAAATATCATCTTCTGATATTTGAATATTAGAAGAATGTTAAGATAGTACTGGAAGTTTAGTAGGAGTTGAAGACATAGTAGGCTCTTACATTGTCCTACTATTAGAGATAGATGGTATATTGTTTATCTGAAGAGAGTTTACAGTCATGAACAAATTGGATATAGCATCTCTTGAAACCCTGTTAGTAGTGTTATAAAAGTGATTTGTAGAGTTATCATAAGGCCAGAAGACTTTTTTAGAGCTTGATTGTTTAGATAACAAAAAGTTCAAGTTGTTAAGTGGAAGAATGTATTTGCTAATTCACTACTAGGTGCTATTATACAAGATAGTAGTATAAGTAAAAGAAGTAATACTTAACCCTAAGTCTAAAAATAAGAAAAGAAATGGAAAATAAAAATAAAAATGAGAAAAGAAATAAGAATAAATAAAGTCTACTATCTTCAACTCTGATAGTATAGGTTGTATATGAAGATAAAAATGAGAAAAATAACAGTAAAAGAATAAGTACAGTGGATTTGTATAGAAAAAATTAGCAGATATATAGAAAGAAAATGTATTGGAAGATTTGAAAACTGAAATATTAGACTTTGAGATAATAGAAGGATTTTTGAAAGAGATAAAGAAGAAATTTATCTAAATGTTCTAAGAAATAGTAGATATAGAGAGAGACCATTGATAGATAAGTTTAAGAAAGGAATGAACAGAAAGATTAGAAGATAATTGATAGAGGTGGTGTACTCTTTCAAAAGGATTGGACAATAGTATAAAAAAGTAGCAAATTTGGATGAACATTAAAAAGAAAGCAAGAGAGAAGAAGAAAGACTAAGAGATAAGACAGAAGATGGGAAAAGAAAAAATAAGTGGAGAAGGATCACAAACCAACAGTGATGTTTTTCAGTCTAATAAATTCACTTGCAATGTTCCAAATAATGATGGATAAGATTCTGCAGAACTTGATCAATACTGGAGAAGTAGCAAGTTTTATTAATAATATAATAGTAGAAATGGAGAAGAAAGGACATGATGAAATAGTAGAGGAAGTAGTGAAGAGATTAGCAGAGAATAATTCATATGTGAAGCCAGAGAAGTGTAAATGAAAGGTAAGAGAAGTAGAATTCTTAGAAGTAGTAGCTAGACTAAAGAGTATAAATATACACTGCAAGAAAAAGTAAAGATGATATTGGACTGGCTGACTTCCAATAGAATTAAGAATGTACAGAAGTTCTTAGAACTTACTGACTACTATAGGTAGTTTGTCAAAGATCTTGCATTTATAGCTAGGCCATTATATGACCTGGTAGAAAAGAAGCAGAAGTAAGAATGTAGATTAAGATTGGAGAAGTTATTTGATATCAGAATTGAAGACAATAAACTTAGTTTCTACTTTATTTTCTTTTATTTTCCTCTCATTTTCTCTTATTTTCTATTGAAAGAGTATAAGACAAAGAAGACAAATTGTGACACTGTCACAGAAGTCACAGGCTCACATGATACAAAGAAGGGCATAGAAGGTTCTAGAACAAGATGAAGTCATATAACATGGCAATAGCATGTTGGCCATATAGATAAAGCATAGCCTTTAGGGTAGGTTAGAATTAACTTAATATAGACCATTGCCAAAAGGTATATAAGGTAGACTAGATTGTAGTAGGAACTCTATTGAATTATCTTGTACTACTCAATACAAGAGTATGTTTTTTACTCAACACAGAGTCTAAGTCATAACATTTGAAGCATTAAAGAAATAGTTCACTACTGAATCTACTCTAATAGAACTAAACTTAAATAAGATAAGAATAGAGATGGACATGTCAGATTATACTATAGAGAAAGTGTTGTCAATGAAGTATGAAGATTGGACTGCCATCATACTCTGTGTAATAAATTGTTGACTTAAAAAAAACAAGCTTATTAAGTTTCATATTTGTCAAGATTTAACTTTACTTTAAAGCATAAACCAGAAACAAAAATAAAAAAGATAGATAGATGAATCAAAAGACCAGATTGGAAGATTAAAACAGAAAATAAGTAGAAATAAAAAAAAGATAAGAGAGAAAGATAAAGAAACCTCTATAAAGATTTATTTAGTAATAAATATTAGTTGAGTTATAAGGTATAGAAAACTAGTAAAGAAGCAAAATATAAAGAAACTAAAACTAGCAGAAGTAAATGAAGTTGAAGAATAGAAAATAAAGAAAATATTAAATTTTAGATATACTAATAGTCTATTCTAAACCTAGTTTACTCTAAAGAATATATATTTGTTTTAAAATCAATATGTATAATATATACTATATAATATTATTATTTTAAAATCTTCTATCTTGTGACATGTGATTGTGTGATCATAACTTGTGACATATGTGTGACATTTTGTGATAGTTACATATAACATCACACTACCTCCTTTTTCTAAGTCAGAAAAATAAAATAAATAAAATAAAAATAAAAATAAGAAAATGAAAAATAAGTAAAGTCTATTATCTTCAATTCTGATATTTACAGCAAAAAATGATATATATTATAACTCAAAGATCTTAGAGTGGGTTAAAGAAAAAGAATCTTATATTAAGTAATATAAGAGAACTTAATAGAAAACTTTGTACAAAATTGTCTACTTTATATACTTAGACTGATGGTCTATACTACTACTGCAATTAGTCTATCTTAAATGATCATATGTTATACATATATTGTATGATATCATTCCTTTCAGAATTTTCTACTGTCTTTTATTGTACTATATAATTTATATAACTAATATGTGATACTAGAGTTTTGTTATGTGACTGTTGTGACAGTAACATGTAATATTATACTAAACCTTAATCTTAGTTTCTCAAAATAAAAAATAAAATCAAGTCCATTGTTTATATATAGAAAAAAAAGAAAACTTAGAGAATATAAAAGAAGTAGTAGTCAAGTTTAAGAAGAGACTGAATATAGAAGTTAGACAATGGAAAGAAAGACAAATTTAAATCCAAATACTAAGAAATTTAAAAGAAGTAAATTGCTAGAGAAGTATATAACAAAGTTATTGTTTAAGTAAAATAATAGAAAAATTAAAGATAAATATTTAAAGAAGTTGAAAAGAAACTAGAAAATATGAAACTCAGTTTCTCTGAAGAAGAAACCTTGAAGAGAGAGTGATATTAGAGTTAAAGATAGTAGACTTTATTTATTTTTCTTTTCTTATTTATTTATTTATTTATTTGAAAACTTAGAATTAGACTTTAGTATGACTATTATATATTGTGACAAGACATGATGTCTGTCACAATTTAGCTATACATGTCACAGTCACATAATGATGTAACACAAAAGAAATATATAAAATATTCTGAAATGATAATATCATATAATATATTTTCTATATATTAATCTTATAAATAACATATAGCTTTTAGAATAGATTAAATATAATGTAGCATAGATTATCAACCTAACATATATAAGATAAATAACTTTATACTAGAAACTCTATTAATTTCTTTTATACTAATTCAATACAAGGTTTTTTTTACTCTTATACTTGAGCTTAAGTTATAGTATGTTATATGCTTATTTAAAAGACTATTTTCTATAATGGTAATGTTTTTCCAGCATATCTAACAAAAGCCTATCTTTCATGATAACTATTTTTTTATAATATATCTTCATAGTAATAATATAACTATCTCCTAATCTTTTAAGTATTTGGTCTTCTATAATAGAAATATTCTTATTAAACTCAGTCTTCTATGGTAGAGTTCTTCTAACACTAAAATCTGAAATCTCTACTTAGGACTGTACACTAAAACCTTTGAGTATCTTCTAACTATCTAACTTGTATATAAGACTAGTAGTTATACTGTAATTTACTAGTTTGATAATTAACAAAGATAATTCCTATTGAACTCAGTTTCCAGTGTTCAACAACAACACACCACTATTAGTACTGAACTCTTTTTTGGACTTCATTTATTTATCTGAAGTTACAATTACATAGTAGATAAATGGCAGAGTATATAAGCTGAAGCTAAGATTATTCTAACAAGTCCATATCACTAAGCTTCTTGTATAGAGTTTTTGCACTCTGTATATTTCTAAGTTAACCCTACAAAATTTTGCCTTTTAATGTGAACTACATCTGATAATATTATCAGACTTCTAAGTCTACTATTATTTCTATGTAGTTCTATCTGCTAAATTCTTCTGTTGCAGTTTTACCTGTAAATATTTTGACTTGTCATATGTTAAGTCCACCCATTCTGGAGATACATCACTGTAACAGTATTGTCATTACAACATCTCTGAGATAAGCCTGTCTTCTATAACAGCCATCCTTCTTATAATATAATACATCTCTATGGTAGTAATACAATAACCTAGATATCTGGTTTTTCTTGATGGGAATGATCTTATTGAACTCAGTCTTTCATGGGAGAGTTCTCCTATAACCCCTGTTAGTATCTTACCACTGAAATCTCTGCTTGGAGTGATATACTAAAACTCTAAATATCTTCTATATACCTAACTTGTATATAAGACTAGTAGTTATACTGTAATTCCCTAGTCTGATAAACAATGAAAATAACTTCCATTGAACTCAATCTTTAGTGTTCAACAGCAACACACCAAATCAGCACTCACTTTCATCTTAGACTTCATCTACTCATATGAAGTTGTAATCATATAGTAGACAAACAGTGTAGCATATAAGCTAAAGCCAAGATTATTCTAACAAGTCTATATTACTGATTCCATTGCATAGAGTTTCTATACTCTACACATTTCCAAGCCAACCTTATAAGCTTTTACCTCCTAGTATAAACTGTGTTTGGCATAACTTCAAATTGCACTTCAAAGTCTAATAGCTTTCTCCTACTATGACTTTTCAATCCACTTAGGATCAACTCTAGTTCTATTGCTTAGAACACCTTTCAACACCATATCACATCTTAGCAAATATCTTACTGGATCATATCTTCCAAACATACCAAAGAGACTGATCATCTTCTTGGTCTTCAACTTATACCGTTCAACCTGCCTGAATTGTTTTATCTGTTTTCAGTCCAAGTATCATTCCTGTGGACAATGATCCTAATTGGGAGAATGTTCCTACTACTAATACCATTACTAATAGACCTAATATTTCTCATTCTTTGACTTGTTCACAGTTAAAACCCTAGTACAGTGATAATTCCACCAATGAGCAGCTAACTGATATACTTAGTCAGATTGTGAGCTTACTAAATACTAATGAAATCTCTGGTTCTAACTTTAACTTTGGTAGCACTGAGCCTAACAATGTTATAACTTAAGCTCAAAAGTTTTGATTAAATAGCACAAAAAAACTCAGTAAAGTTCTTAGTACAGATGTGTTTACTTTATGTATTTCTAGTGTATAGGCTGTATACACCCACATCTAGCCTACTCTAAATATATCACTCTTCTGTTATGTCATATGACATTGTGATCATGACTATGACCATGACCTATATGACTCACTGATGATAGTTGTTACACATTGTCACATTACCTTGCCCCTTCTAAGTTCAAAATAAGAGATAAAGGAGAAAAGAAAAGAGAAAGAAGATAAAAGAATTCAAGTAAAAAATAAAGAAGACTTTAAGTAAGAGACTAGAACTGAAAAAAAACAAGTCCACTATCTTTGATTTTGACAGACAAGCTCAATAATTTCTTTTTCTAATGTTGCCTTTGATTCCATACAAATTCTATATAATTCAATACAGATATTGCAAAAATTAACTTTGTAATAACATATCTTTCTAGAGTCAGCCAGAACTAGTTTGAGATAAATCTCAACTGGGAAGACCAAGACATTCTTCAAAAGACTAGCTCTCTAACTGAAACCTTTTTGTTAATGGTCTACATTAATATTTTGGTCTCTTAGACTCCATCAGTAAAGTATTCAATATGCTAGATAATCTTCACATGAAATCTGACAATAAGATCTCCACTTACAATATGGATTTCATATGCTATGCCTTCTAATACACTACTTTTGATATAGATCAACCTGGTTTCTTTCTATGTTCAATTACTCCATTACTGATCATATAATCTCTTATAATCTCTATAGAACTTTAGACCTGATTTCTGAGGACTTTAGTGTACCCAGAATAGTTACCTATCTCTTCTAATTTTTAGATAGTCTTAGTACTAGTATTTAAGACATGTAGATACTCTATAGTTTCTTAGTTTAGAAATCAACTAGTATAATATACTATTCTAAGTACTTATACTTGGAAGTTTGACTTCCTCTATGATTTGCCTTCTGTTATAATTTTCTTTCTAAATATAACTGTCATGACATATAGAGATGCAGTGCATCTGCTGAAGCCAAGGTTATTCTAAATTTACATCTACATACATTAGATAATGTTCTTACACTCTTCTAACATCTTTTATAATTTTTTCATAGATGGTTTCTTCTTCTAGATATATTTCTTACCTAACAAAAGCTCTCCAATTAGATCCAGAATCCTATTTTTACTAAAAAAACAAGGCAAATCCACCTTGTTTCAGAATATATACACTTTAGTAATGATCATTGATTACTGCTACTGTAAGTACAATTATAAACACTATTACACAAGGCAAACAGAAAAGAAGACTCTTGAGTCTTATTCCCAAAAGTAAGATAAGACTTCTTCTACTAGCAATACTATGGGCCTTTAGAACAAAGTGAATACATCCTTAGTAGCCTTATCTGCACAATCATTGCCTTTTAAAGCATCCAACACTTTGTTTTCTGCTCCAAAAAACTAATTCTTTATAAGTGGACTTATCTTTCAAGCTGGCCAACAATAGCAGGTTGACTAGTGACAAGTGCAAAAAGTATTTCAAAAATAATCTGTACTTCTATTGTAGTATAAGAGACCACAAGTTGGACTTTTGCTCCAAAAAGCAAACTATAGTCACTTTCAAAAGCTGTGGTGCTTTAATAGCTACTGATCTATCTGTAGCTGCTTCCAAGAAACTCTTATAAAAATAGAGAGCAATCTCTAGGACTCTGCATAAACTAAGAGCTGTATTGAACTTCTCTATGCAGTAATGAGTCTCATTCAACTTAATATATTTGCTTTTTCTGATTTTTATTCTCTCTTCATCTCCCTTACTTCTCTCTTAATTCTTGATCAGAATTATCTTAATAGAGTTTTACTTTGAGCCCTAGTCAACTCTGGGTCTATTCATTGCTTTATAGACTAAAAATCTATGAATATTTACTATTTGAAAACTGTTGCATCTCTGCTAGTTCCCCTTTGCTTGTTTGATTAGTTCATCAAACAGCATCATTTCTGAAATTGCTACTTTGTCTATAGCTTTCTCTACTGATGATTGTATAGCTCTGAACTTTTATGTCACTCTACTTGATTCTTGTTACTCTTTGGTCCTTAGATATAACTAGTTCATCTAATATAATTTACTAATTAACTGGACAAATAGGATGATAAATTTGTATTTATTTTTGCAGGAAAATCTTGCTTCCTCTCACATTGCAACCAACACACCATTAACATCCCTATTATCTCCTAATCTGCAATCACTAGACCCTACAATTTTCATACCTATATCTGAGATCTCTGTATCTATTTCTGAGTAACCTAATATTGCTATTAGTAGTATTATAGTATTCTTACATGATGTTGTGGCAGCCACTAGTCACAAAGACCAATAGTAATACAAGCAATAAATTTCTTAGTAGGATAACTATGTAAAGATCACAAGAGAACTCAATAAAGAGTCCCTGCTATATTCCTATACTATTTATACAAAGTCCTTATGGTCTGTGCTAGCAATAAATAATCCTACCCTAATGTCTATGTATTGTCCATACTTTCACCATACCTCACTCTCATGTCTTTCATAACAATACTATGCTATATACATATGCTCTAATGTCATCCTTCTAGTCCCTTCTCCCAAAGTCTAGGTCTATGACCTCACATCATGTGATATGTCATGTGATCACAGTCATATGCCTCTTCATTGTCAAAATAATAAGAATTAAAAAAAGAAAAGAAATATTGAATCAAGAAGAATAAATAAAAGAAAAATGTTAGTGTCCAAGTGCACTATAACATATGCATCAAAAATTCCAAGTTCTAGCAATTTTTAACTATGTTTTCACTTTTCAGACATTCAGACTAACTTGATACAACTTGTAAAAGCTTCTAACCTTTTAAATGTCTCTTCTAAGTATTATGAATTTATTAATGTATTTAGTAAAGCCAAAGCTAAAGTTCTTACTTCTTATCATTTTTATGATTTCCAAATCAACTTGGAAGAGGGTGCTCAGCCTCCAGTTAGCTCTATATACTCTCTTTTGGCATCTGAACAAGAGATTCTAAAAGAATTCATTGAAGAAAATCTCAACACAAGTTTCATACAACCAATCTCATCTTTATATGATATGCTAGTCTTATTCATCAAGAAGAAAGACAGTTCACTATATCTCTGTGTCAATTTCCACAGTTTTAACTACATTTCCAAAAAAGATTGCTATTCACTCCTATTCATCTATAATCTACTTAACTTATCTTACAAAGTCTATATATATACTAAAATAGATCTTTACCATACTTATTATCCAGTTTGCATAACCAATGGTGATAAATGGAAGACTACCTTTAGGACATGTTATGAATTATTCAAGTAGTTTATAATACTATTTAGTCTTACTAATACTCCCATAGTTTTCTAGTAATTCATAAATAATCTCTTTTCTAATTTTTTGGATGTTTGTATTATAATCTATTTAAATAATATACTCATCCACTCCAACAACATATTCAAACATTGTCAGCATATCAAGAAAGTACTCAAATATCTCTACAAGACTAATCTTTATGCTTAAGTAGAGAAATGTAAGTTCTTACCTAGAATATATTCTTTCTTCTTCTGGTCTCATTATGTTTGATAACAAAATAAATAAAGATTATTCAAGACTAGCCAGAGCCTAAGATAGTCAAGAACATTTAGTCTTTCTTAGGTTTTGCTAACTTTTATCACCAATTCATCTTTAACTACTTGAACATTATTATTCCATTAACTCATCTCATCCAAAAGAACATTCTCTAGATGTTCAACCCCTCCTGTCATAATGCTTTCAACTCTCTTAAAAAAACATTCATCTTCACTCTTATCTTTACACACTAAATCTTTAACACTCAACTTATCATAAAAACTAATGCATTAAACTATGCCTTTACTACAATTCTTTTAATTGTAAATAAATAAAATGAAGTTGACTCAGTTGCCTTTCATTTCTATATCTTCACAGTAGAGGATTTTAATTATTACATGTATGACAAAGAACTCCTTACTATTTTTAAAGCTTTCAAAATTTAGCAATACTATCTAGAAGGTCCAGTTTTTCTAATTAATGTGTTAGGTGCAGTTTGCACTTGAAGGTGAAAGTCCACAGAGTTGGCTCGGACATGCACAGAGTATAGAAACTTCATGTGATGAGCTCAGTGATATGGACTTGTCGGAACGACCTTGGCCTTAACTTATGTGTTGTGCCTTCTACAAGCCATGTAGTCGCAATTTCAGAGAATGGTCTTATAAGAAGTTGTAAGGAGAGGAGTATAGTGCATTGCCATTAACACTGGAGATTTAGCATCAACTTTAGTCAATTATCAGGCTAGCTATTACAACAGGGTCACCAGCCTTAAATACATAAAGTAATAAAAGAAGTAACTAAAACAGATCTCCAAGTGAGTGTTTCATTAGTGAAACACTACATAGGAGTTCAGATTTGAAGAAGGGAAAACTCCACATAAAGTTTGAGTAAATTTGTGGAATTTGAAAGAGATAATTAGACAACAGACAAAGATGAACATGACTGCAGATTTTGACTCAAATAAAGTGAAATAACTGCAGACTTTTGATGGAATTAAGTCTGTTATAAAATACCAAACTACTGACAGAGTTTTGGGCACAAATAATGCCAAATAATCATAGGGATTTGATGTCATATTGAAGTCAAACATGTTTCAGACATGTTTCAGAGTTTGGGATATGACATAATGTTATTATTTATTTATTTTCTCCTATATCTTTCTTTTTCATTTTCTTCTTTTATTTTATTTTGAGTTTTACTTTTCTGCTCTTTATTTTAAACTTAGATAAAAAGTATTATATTATATTATGTGTGATAGTCACACAAGTTACAAGTCATGACAAGATTTGTGACACCTATCACAGTCACAGATCACACAATCATGTGATACAAAAAAAACATAAAAGATTTTAGAGCAGATGATATCATATAGTATAACAATATTATGTTAATCTTATAAAATACATATGGATTTTAGGATAGGTTAGTTATAGTGTGCATACAGACCACAGTCTGTAGTTTATACTTAGAACTCTATTGAGTTACTCAATATAAAAGTGTGCTTTTGTCTTATCTTTGAGACTTATATTATAATATTAGAACTCAATTCCTATTCTTGAGACTGTCTAGCTTAGAGCCCTCTTTATATCTCTTTTTTCTTACTCTTTCATCATTTTTGACTGATGATTATCACAATTGTTAGTCATTCTCAGTTTAAAAGCCAGATTCCAAGTATAAAGAAAAGTTAGCTATTTAGCATAGATAGTCATGGATGATAGTAACCAAACCTAGACCACTATCTAGATGTTACTCATTGTTTAACTAAGTAGTGTTGAGTAATATATATATATTAAGTAGTAGCCTTATACTGAAGGTTTATTGTGATATTTTCATGTAAAGAAACAGTATTGTTTATTAAGGAGTGTTTAGTTTAGAAATTCTCTGCTTAGAGATAATAGCATAACAGTTTGACTAAAGTAGTAGTTAGTAGGGCAGTAGGATAAGTGGTTAGTAAATAATGTAAATATTAAACATAATTTACATTTCATTACCTAAGATCTAGTAAGACATCTCAGAAGTTGAAATATATTAATTAGCACATTATCTAAGAATGTGGAAGATAGGTTGAAATAACCTTTTGCTTCAACTTGTGTACTGCATCTCTACTAGCTATACTAGTCACATATTTTGTAAGTGGACTTGGAGAACTTAGTAAATGAAAACCATCAGAGGATAGTGAGGTGTGTTGTTACTAACACTGGAAGAGAGTATCAGTTTTAGTCAATTTTCAGAATAGCTGATACAGTATAAACTACCAGATTACATACTAGGTATGCTATCTAGGATAGTTATTTGAAATGGAGAATTAAGCAAGTTATCCTAATTTCTAGTGATTCTCAGATGTTAGGAGATAGAGATTCATGAAGTTAGCAATATTCTAACAAGGATATCTGAGATGGAATAGAAATATATGATCTGTACTAAAAAAGATTGGGGAGTGTGAATAAAGAAGAAGAGATTATCTGTGGATTAGGATGAATGTGATAGTAAGATGGACAAGAAGAATGCTACTAATACCTACTGAAATATTTGAAAATATGTCAGCAGAATTTGATTTTGAAGGTGAAGCCAACATTGGTCTTGTTTTCTTATCTAACTTCAACTTGGGTTAACATAACTCAGTTGAACAAATATTATCATTATTACAACAAAGAAATAAGTTAATTGTGAGAATATAGGAATAGATAAAATCATTGGAGAAAAAGAGAACTGAACCAAAACCCAACAATGAATTTCAAGCAGAAATGACAACATTACCTTTTTTTAATAGAAAAGCTAGTAAAGTAGAAGGATTTGTGATGGTATACAAAATATATTTGAGGATAAGAATAAGAGAATCAACAGTAGAAGAGTAAGTGCAGTGGGTTTTGACATATGTATAGAGAGAAGTGGCAGATGTTTGGAAAGAAAATGTGATGGAAAATTTGGAAATGGAAATATTAGAGTTTGAAACAGTGGAGAAAATTTTAGAAGTAATAAAAAAGAATTTGAGTATAAAAAAGCAACAAGGTTCAATAAGAATTGTAGAGAGTAAAAGAGAGAGAGAAGTAAAATAAAAAAGAAGAAAAGAGAAGAAAGAGTAGGAAAGATGAAGACAGATAAACAAACAGAGAGCAATGATGGAAAGGAAATGTTTTTGTTGCAAAGACTTTAAGCACATTGTCCACAACTGTAAAAATATGAAAAATAAGCAAAAGAAGAGATTATCACAAAGATCCTTAAATAAATTTGAAGTATTGACAAGTAGAGTGATGAATTTGGGAATACATAGTGGAGTAGAAGAAAGAAAGAACAGGAAGTCAATTTTAAGGAAAGAAAAATTAAAGGAAGAGTAAATAAATGAAATGATAGAGAAGAAGAAAATACTAGTAAAAGTAAGAAAGATAGAAGAAGGAGAATCATTGAGAGAGGTAACAGTAAAAATTGGGCTGAAAAGAATAGATATGCATAAAGAAATAACAGTAAAGGCATTGCTGGATAGTAAAGTGACAGGTTTGGTGATGAGTTTAAAGTTTGCAAGAAGGAAGAAGTTCAAGTTGAAAAAGATTGGAAGACATATTTATGTAAGAAATATGGATGAGATGTTCAATAAGAAGGGGCTGATAGAATATACCATGAAGATTAATATTTATTATTAGAGATATAGGGAAAGGATGGAAATAGATGTGATTAGTAAACAGAAGTAGAATGTAATCTTGGAAATATTATGGTATGCTTATCACAATCCTGAGATCAATTGGAAAACTAAGGAGGTAAAAACAACAAGGTGTCTGGATAGATGTGGGAAGCAGTAGAGGGAATATTGGGGTAGCAAAAACAGAAGGAAGAAAAAGTAAAAGAAGAACAGGTGGGAAAGAAAGAGGAAATAGGGAAAAAGAAGAAAAAGCAGAAAAAAAGGAAGAAAATGGAGATAAAGAAAGTAGTAGAAGAGTAGGATATTTGGAATAAAGAAGAAGAAGCAGCAAGATAAAAGAAAGAGACAAAGAAGTTAATACCAGAACAATTCCACAAGTGGATCAAAGTTTTTGGAAAAAAAGCAAGTGGTAGAATGCTGACAAGAATGCTGACAAGAAAGACATGAAACCATATGATATATTTCAAGAAGGGGTTTATACAAAGGAAAGAGAGAATCTATCCCTTGTCCAGAGAAGAGGGAGAGGGAGAGGAAGTAAGAGAGTTTATTCAAAAGTAGACAAGAAAGGGATATATTTAACTGTTAAAGTCACCACAGACTGTATCAGTTTTTTTTGTAGGAAATAAAGATGGGAAGAAGAGGATGGTACAAGACTATCAGTATATTAATGAGTGGACAGTGAAAAACAATTATCCATTGCCACTTATTTCAGATATTATCAAGAATATTGGGATCAAGAAGATGTTTATGAAGTTGGATTGAAGATGGGGTCATAACAATGTGAGAATTAAAAAAGGAGATGAGTGGAAAGCAGCCTTTACAACACCAGAAGGGTTATTTGAACCTACAGTCATGTTTCTCAGTTTAATAAACTCTCTGGTCACATTCCAGACTATAATAAATGAGTTGCTGAGAGATTTAATTAATACAGAGAAGGTAAAGAGTTTTATTGATGATATAATGGTAGGAACAGAAAGTGAGGGGAGACATAATGAATTAGTAAAAGAAACATCAAGGAGGATAAAAGAAAATGATTTGTATATGAAACTAGAGAAGTATAAGTGGAAGATTAAAGAAATGAACTTTTTAGGAGTTGTGATAAGACTAGAAGGAATAAAAATGAAAGAAGAAAAAGTAAAAGTGGTGTTGAATTGGCCAGTGTCTAAATTAGTTAAAGAAGTACAGAAGTTCTTGAGACTGGCTAATTATTATAGGAGATTTGTGAAAGATTTTGTAAAGATAGCAAGACCATTTCATAAGTTGATGTTAAGGATGATTTAAACTTGCTAGGATTATTCATGTATAGTACAGAAGATGAATCAAGTTAAAAGAGAAGTTAGAAAAATGCTTATGCAGATAAGATAACCTTGGCTTCAATCAATAATTGTTGCATCTAGCCAACTTTGTTGATTTGTTAATGAAGAATGTGAATAGACTTAGTATAAGTATGGCACAATTCTAAGTTAATAATCAGACTAAGGAAATGATACATAGTAGTTAATATTCTTAAATATAGTATTCTACCAGAAAATGCTTTTTTATGAAAACAAGTAATCTCCTAAGATTTTTAAGCAAAAAATAGTCAAGAAATGGTATGATAGCTATTAACCAAACTAGATCTCAAATTAAAGGGATCTTTGAGAACCAGAAATACTACTCACAAATAACTAGCTATAAAGAGCATGCACTTATGGAAGCCTTTTACTAAGTAATAAACATTCAAATGGTTGAATAAGGCAGAAATACACTAGATCAGAATCTAGTAGAGTCTAGAATGGAGAAACAAGTAGAAGACAAAAAAAAGAGGAAGGACTGGATTTTGATAAGTAGAGATCAATCATTAGATTAATATTGGGTTATAGATGAAGAAACAGCCATGTACTTATGAAGTTTCAAAGAGCTTCATTATAGTTTTAGTCTTCATTCTCTAGTTCTATTCTTTGTATTTTTTAACTAATACATCAGCCAAGAGTAAAGAGAAGTAAAAAAAGAACATCCATCCAAATACCCTTACTCAAGACCAGTTTTAACTTCTATTTTATTGAGTAAGCATTATTAGTACATAAGGTTTGACTTGAGAGGTAATGTTATATCATCTAGAATAGATAGTACTAGATTTTCCAAAGAAACTTGTTATACAATGTAAGATTCACTGTTTAGGAGTGTGTTAGCTAGTGAAAGTATTCACAAGCAGATGCTACTCATATATGTCTTTTAACATTCTTCCTAACTTCATCCTTTCATATTTATAAGAGCTCTCTTAAGGGTTTTATGTGCCTAATTATTTTCTATATTATTGTTTCTACATCCTCTATGATTTTCTGATACTGATATCATCCTCTTTGAATTCTTTAGTGTGTAGTTAAGGGCTATTATTGCATAGTTCTTGTTGCATTCTAGCATAATCTCTTTTCTACTTGACTTCTGTTAAAAAAACTGGTAACCTAATAATACTCTGCTGCTATGTACACTCCACATTGTTAGACATCATAGAGAATGTTGTTTAGAACTCCATGGGATTGATGAAAAGTGCAGTGTCTGATCCTCAAGTTGATGAATGATCAGAATAGAGTTATAATCTGTTCTGGAAGTGTGGAAAGTGTGTGGATGTCAGATAGTATGTAACAGTTGACAAAGAAAGAACAAAAGTGAGAGTGGAAAATAAGACAAGAGAAGTTGTTTAAGGCACTGAAGAAAAGGTTCATCACAAAACTGATTCTAGTAGTTCTGAATTTAGATGAGAAGATGAGAATAGAGATAAATGCATTAAATTATGCAATAAAGAGAGTTTTATTGATGGAGTATACAGATAGAAAATAGAAACCAGTGGCTTACCTTTTCAAATCATTGAATGAAGTAGAATAAAATTATGAAATTCATAACAAAGAAATATTGGCAGTGATTAAAGAATTAGAGGCATAAAGATATTTGTTCAAAGATGCTGAATTTAAGTTTGAAGTCTGGACCAACTATGAGAATTTGGAATATTTTATGAAGGCATAGAAGTTAAATCAGAGACAGACTAGATAGGCATTATATTTATCTAGATTTGATTTCACTTTGAAACATATACTAGGAGTTAAAATTAAAAAAGTAAATAGTTTGAGTAAGAGGCTAGATTTGAAGACAGATGTAAATAATAATAATAATAATCAGAAGTTGATAAAGAAGAAATAGATTAGAGAAATAATGGAAGTAGTAGTAAAGGAACCAAAAAAATGTTGGTAGAAAAAATAGAAATAACAAAAGTAAAAGATAAAGAAGTAGTAAAAGTAGTTGAAGAAATGAAGAAAGTAGAAGTGAGAATGTTAAGAGGTGATGAGTGGAAGATAGAAGGAGAATCAGTGTTAAAAGAAGAAAAGGTATATATGCCAAAGGATAAGAAGCTAAAATTAGAAATTATCCAGTTACACTATAATATACTGGTAGCTGAATACAAAGATAGATAGAAGATGACTGAGTTAGTAATAAGAAATTACTAGTGGCCAGGAGTAATGAAAGATATTGGAAAATATAGAGAGAGATACAATTTGTGTTAGAGAATGAAGAATAGAACAGAGGTACTAGCAGAAAAGTTGATGATGAATAAAGTACTAGAGAAGCCATACTTAATGGTAAACTTTATTACAAAGTTACTATTAGTGGTAGGAAAGGATACAATATTAATAGTGTATGATTAGTTATCAAAAATAGCATATTTTGTAGCAATGATAGAAGGGACATCAGCAGAGAAGTTAGTGTAGTTATTTAGAGATAATGTATAAAAGCTATATAAATTACAAGAGAGTGTAATATCAGATAGAGGGCCCCAGTTTGCAACAGAGTTGACAAAAGAGTTAAATGGGATGTTAGAAATTGAGACAAGGCTGTCAACAGCATTCCACCCATAGACAGATAGGCAGATGAAACAGATGAACCAAGAGTTAGATCAGTACTTAAGATTCTTTACAAAGTATAAGCAGAGAGATTGGTCAGAGTAGTTAGCAACAGCAAAGTTTATAGTGAACAACAAAGTTCATTTAGCAACAAAAGTATTACCTTTTATGGCAAATTACATAAGAGAGTTGAGAATGGGAGCAGATATAAGAAGAAAAGAGAAAGTGGAGAAAGCAACAGAGCTTACAGAGAGAATGAGAAAAGTTTAAGAGAAAGCTGGAATAGTATTAAGAAAAATACAAGTAAAAATGAAGTAACAAGCTGATAAGAGACAAAGAGAAGTAGAAGAATGGAAGAAAGGTGATAAAGTTGAGTACAAAGAATTCAGTATTTAAGAAGAGACCAGTGAAGAAGTTGACAGAAAGATATGTAAAGCTATATGTGGTAGAAGAAGTAGTATCAAAGAATACAGTGAAACTGAAGTTGCCAGCCTCTATGAGGAATCATCTAGTGGTAAATGTAAATGTTAGTAGAGTAGTAAGGTATAGTGAACAAATGAAGGGGCAAAAAGTAGAAGAACTGAAACCAGCTGAAATTAATGAAGTAGATGAATGAGAAGTTGAGAAAATCTTAAATAAAAGAAAAGTATAAGAGATAATGAAATATTTAGTGCATTAGAAAAGGTTTACTACAGAAAATGATATATTAGAAAAGAAGAATGATCTATAAAGGAAGTGGTAGCTGAGTTTGAAGGAAAGATGAAGACAGAAGTTAAATAACAAGAGAAAGTAAGAAGAAAAAATTTAGAAAAAGTATGAAAGATGAAGTTGAATTTAAATACTGAGAAGTTTAAGAGAAGTAAGTTACTGTGGAAGTATATAGCAAAATCTTTGTTTGGATGGGATGATAGAAAATTTTATTAGATTATAATAAATAGTAAAATATTTAGAATAGTAGTTATCTTTAGGAAATCTTATTCTATTCTCCTAAAAGTAGGTTATATTTAATATACTAGCCTTTATAATACATGCTTAGGTTTTCTGAAGATTGTAAACCCTATGTAATCTTGTAGACTTTACTCTAACAAGAACATCATATAAAGTAGACTACTATATAATAGAAATTCTACTGAGTTCTCTTATATTACTTAATATATGAGTATATTTTTGCCTTAGTATTTAGGCCTAAGTTATAATACTATTCCTGCTTCCAAACCCTGTTAAGTACTGCTGTTTAGAAAACCATTATTCCATCCTTTCTACTATCATCTAATAAGCTCTTGCTAATTTAGGCCAACATTCTAAATAGTTCTATTAGAGTTTAATACAATTATTCTGTATCACATATCCATTTGAACATATCTGATCCATCTGACTCTATCATGGATAATGATTACCTAAGCTCCACTCTACATAAAACATCTGCAGAAGTAGATATCTTCCTTCTAGTCTATATACTACTTCTGGTACAGATTAATCTAGTTCTATTCCATATCTAATCATTCTATAACTGACCATATGGCTTTCTTATAATCTCTGTGGAACTCCAGAATTACAATTAAGGATTTTAGAATACTTGGAGTAATTACTTATCTCCTCTGATTCTTAAAGATATGGTCTTAGTTACTAAGTACTAGTATTTAAAATGAATAGATACTCTGTAATTCCCTAGCTTGAAAATCAACTAGTATAGTACACTATTCTGAGTGCCCATACTTGGAAGTCTGACTTCTCCCATGATCTGCTTCCTATTCATCTTCTCTTCCCAAATATCACTGTTATAACATGTAGAAATATAGTATATCTACTAAAGCCAAGATCATCCAGGATTTACATTCACATGTGTCAGATAATATTCTCATGCTCTTCTGATGACTTCTATAATTTTTCTGTGAATAGTTTTCTCTTCCAGACATGTTTCTTATCTAAAATTCTAAGAATATGTCAGCAATGTTCTACCTGATGTTCTGATTAATTAGTATGGACTATTTAAGTATTTAGAGTAGTTGTTACCTCCAGAAAACCTCACTCTGTTCTCTTTAAGATTTCTCTGGAAATAAGTTATGTATTGAGTAGTCATTGACTTAAAATTTCCCTAAAGTGTAAACTTTGCCAAATTCTATAAACTTTACTTAGTTGCTCTAATAACCAGGTTTTTTGTACTCAACAGTACCTTCTCTTCCTTCTTCTATTTATCAACCTCTTTTCTTCCTCTTTTTGCTTATCTTTTCATATTTTCTTATATTATGTATTTATACTAACCTATTCTAAAGCTATGATCAAAACCTCCCAACAGGTTCTATAATACTCAGGTTCTATAATACTCTATCTAGTCACATAACTTGGTGACTGTGACATGTGTGACATCACATCATGCTCTCTTAACTAAGAAAGAAAAAGAAAAAGAGAATACTAAACTAGAAAATAAAAGAGAAGAAATAGGAAAGCATTTGAAATCCACTCTGGCAAATTCTGACAACCATGACCACAACATATATTTGCCATAAGACCTATTGTTGTTTCTAACACCTTCTACTCCTTTCCATATCATGTGTTTTGTGATATTATATTCATGTGATATGTCATGTGCTGTGGTCATGTGTTACTTCATCATCAAAGAAAGGAAAAGAAAAAGGAAAAGAAATTTAGGCTAAAGCATACTATAACAA
>Ga0157359_1000201_pt1 | contig 19773 bp, 21 predicted proteins | sample AttcapACBM3_FD_111482 | JGI IMG/M metagenome (GOLD analysis project Ga0157359, IMG submission 111482) | Fungus gardens microbial communities from leaf cutter ant in Botucatu, State of São Paulo, Brazil - Atta capiguara ACBM3 | ecosystem: Host-associated > Fungi > Mycelium > Unclassified ...
AGCTCTTGAAACAAGTGAAATCTTGTTCCTAGAGTTAGTAGGAGGAGGAGAAGATGCTTTGGCCTTTTCCTTCCCCTTTTTATTAGTAACCCAAGTGAAAGCGACCTCTTCCACCTCTGGTACATCAACATCCATCTCAACATCAGGAGATGGTGTTGGAATAGGATTAGGACCATACATAGTCCTCATAGCTTCCACAAGAGTAGGAGCATTAGATTGAGGTAAGACTTTAAAGTGATCCCAGCCAGACTTAGCAAGAATTTGCTAGGGCAACTAGAGCTATTCTTAACCATGTTCCTATTGGAGAGTACAGATGGTGCTTTTTTTCTGCAGAGTGTACCTAGTGTCTGTATGGCCATTGCTAGGTAGAAATATAACAACATATCTTTGCAAACTTGTAGACTACTTGTAGTAGATAGTCTGCTATGGACTGTGATTGAGCACCATGTAATAAATTGTTGAGGAAAAAAATCACCTTTTCTACCTTTCTCTTTCTTCTAATGTTTGCCTATAATTTGCTATAAAGAGGAATACTTTAGTTGCTGAATGAGCCTTGCTATTTACTACAAACTCTGTAGATGCCAGCTACTTAGACCAGTCCCTTTGTTTATGATCCACAAAGAACCATAAATACTGTTCTAACTTCTAGTTCATATACTCTGTTTGTCCATCTGTCTATGGGTGGAATACTATCAACAACTTTGTCAAGATCTCCAATATGTTATTTAGTTTCTTTGTTATCTCTGCTGCAAACTGTGGTTCTCTGTTAGATATCATGCTTTCTTATAATCCATGCAGCTTCTATACATTGTTCCTAAACAATCTTGCCAAACCTTCTACTAATATCCCTTCTGTTGTGGCTACAAAGTTCATTATCTTTGACAACCAGTCATATACCACCAGAATTGCGTCTTTTCCCACTGCTAATGATAGTTTGGTGATGAAGTCCACTATTAAATATATTTATAGCTTTCCTAAGATCTTATTTATTATCAACTTCTCTGCCAGTGCCTTTGTTCTATTTTTCATTCTTTGGTACAGGTCACAGCTATCCACATATCTTTCCACATCTCTAGTTACTTCTGGCCACTAGTTACTCCTTGTCTCTAGTTCTGTTATCTTCCACCATTCTCTATATCTAGCTACTAGTACATTATAGTGTAGCTGGATAATTTCTATCCTTAATCCTTTTATTCCTGGGTACATACATTTTTCTTTTCTTCAGTACTAGATTGTCTTTCATCTGTCATTCCTCATTTCTTAATACTTTGACCTTTACCTTCTTCATTTCTTTTACTACTCTAACTACTTCATTGTCATTTTCTCTAGCTTTTTCCACTATATCTACTTCTAGTCCTTCTACTACTACTTCTACTAGTCCTTGAATCTATTCTTCTTTTATGAAATTTTTAATTTAAGATAAAGTCAAATCTTGACAAATATAATGCTTAGCAGGCTCGTCTTCTGTTTAACTTCTGCACTTTCATGAAATACTCAAAGTTCTTATAGTCTGTCCAGACCTCAAACTTGAACTTTGCACCCTTTAACAGATGCCTCTAATTCTCCAATTCTCTAATCACTGCTAACATTTCTTTATCATGGATTTTGTAGTTTCTTTCTGTTTTATTTAAAGAATCTTTTCTTCAACTCCCTAAATATCTTTTCTTACTTCTCTGTTCACTTCCATTTCTGATTTTTCCTTACTAGGTCATGCAAAGACCTGGCTATAGATGTGAAGTCTTTAATAAATGTTGACTAATTTTAGAAACTTTTGTATATTCTTGACTTCTTGAGAAGTCAGCTAGCTTAACACTCTCTTCAATTTCACTTTCTCTATTTTGATTTCTTCTGGTCCTATTACTACCCCTAAGAATCCTACCTCCTTTACTTGGACTTCTCTGGTTTCATATACAAGTCATTCTCCATTAACAATTTTTTCACTTTCTCTACCACTTTTTTTACCACTTTATTATATCCTTCCTCCTCTTTTGTCCTCACAATGACATCATCAATGAAGCTCACCACATTTTCTATATTGATCAAGTTCTGTAATATCTCATTCATCATTGTTTAGAATATTTCTGGAAAATTGGTAAGTTCAAAGAATATCACTACTGGTTCAAAGGACCCTTCTGTAGTGGTAAATGCTGCCTTCCACTTGTCTCCTTCTTTTATCTGCACATTATTATAACCCTACTATAAGTCTAACTTAGTAAATACTTTTTTTGTACTAATATTTCTTACTGTCCTTTTTTTCTACAAAGAACACTGCTGCCATTTAAGGAGATTTTGAGAGTCTGATACATCTCTTCCTCAATTGTTTACTAATAAACTCACACACTTTCCCTCTTTCTTCTCTAGACAAGAGATATACCTTCCTTTTCTTTAGTATGAATCCCTTCTTTATCTTTATTGCATGGTCTCATATTTTCCTTGTTGGCATCCTTTTGCTTACTTTCTTTCCAAAGACTTAGATTTACTTGTGAAATCTTAGGGAAACCAATTTCTTAGCTTCTTTCTCTGATTTTACTGCTTTCTCCTCTTCATTCCAGATTTCCCATTCTTCTAGCATCCTTTTTATCTCTATTGTTTTTTCCTTCTTTGGTTTCTCTTCTTCATTTCTTCTCTTTTTTTTCCTTTTGCTTTTGCTACTCTGAATCTTCTTGCTTTAGGATATCTTATTATTTTTACTTCTCCTATTTTCCAATTGATTTCAGTGTTATAACAAGCAAGCCAAGGCATTACTAAGATTATATTCCATTTCTGTTCTTTTATCACATCAATCTCAGTCCTTTCCCTGTGTCCCTTGTAATATATTTACTTTCACTGTGTATTCTATTGACCCTTCCTTATTAAATATACTATCTATGTTTCTTATGTATATTGGGCATTTAATTTCCTTTAACTTAAATCCCTATTTTCTTGCAAACTTTGAGCTCATGACTGGGCCTGTTATCCTACTATCTAACAACACTTTCACTGTTATCCCTTTCTGTATGTCAATTCTTTCCAATTCAATCTTCACTGTTACTTCTCTTAGAGTGCTCTCATTCAAGTTATAGTATGATGTATTTTCCATTACTCTATTGTTAAGTATTACAAACTTATTATAGTTAAAACTTAGTCAAGAACTACTAGATTTTCCTCTTCTTTTAAATTGTCTGTATTATGATTGTTTTTATACTTTATCTTCCTTTCTTGTGCTATAAATCTCCAATTCTTACAGTGACTTGCAATATGTTTGAATTCCCCACAATTGTAACAATTTTTTCTCTTATCTACCTCTATTGCATATAGGTTATGCCTTGGTGCAAATACTATCTGCTACTGTTAAAAGTATGCCATGGTAGTGTTAGTTCCCTCTACTCCCTTCATTAAAATAAGCTCTGTCAGTACTCACTAAAACTCTTACCTCCTTGACCATACTTGAGGCTGTAGCAACTATTGCTATTATGCCTCTCCAACATTTGCTAGAGGGTTTGGTCTTGGTGCTGGAACTTCTCTTCTTTCTCTTATTCTTTCTTTTTCTCTTTTTCTCTTTTTCCAATTTATGTTCAGATTAATCACTCTGTTAAACTATTCTTTGATGCTTAGGGGGAATTGTTCTGCCTCTATGAGCTTGTATCTAATACTGCTGTTTATTTCTCATTTGAACTCCTTCACCAATGCTTTTTTTGTATTCACTTCTCTTAGCTACTCTCCTGAACATTCGGATAAATTTGTCTATGGTATAAGGACATTATTCTAGCTGTTTGAGTTCCACAACTTTTGTGGATCTATTATCTCCTTCTTCAAACTCTCTCTTCAATGCTGTCAATCATTCTCCTGCTGATACAAATTCCCAATCTTCTGACTCCAAATCTGCTAACATATTCTCTTTCTACACATCTGCTAATCTTTCTTATATATATGTCAAAATCCAATGTGCCTGTTTCTCTACTAACTTCTTCCTCATTCTCATTCTAATATACAACTTCCATGCTATTATAAAACCTGCCATCTTTTCTGGATCTCTATCAAATAATAGTAAATAATAGTAGCTTGGCCACTTCTGGTTGAAACCCATGTCTAGGACTTGGAGCTACTTTCTCTACTTCCTTCTCCATTCATTCTAAAACAGCTGCTAGCTGTGTTTGCAAAGTAGCCAGTTATTCTTCTTATTATCTTATTAAGTTGTAACTGCTCTACTATGTCATGTTAACTCATTTGGTAAGATGGTGGTGAATAAAAGGGTTGAGGTTAGTATGGATATGAGCATGGAAGGTAGTGGTATAGAAAGAGATGAGGTATATAAGGAGAAAGAAGAAGAGCCAGTGCTGGCCTCACTCTCTGACCTGTTGACAAGGGTCAAGTAGAAAAGAGGTTATACTAGGGTGCAACAAGAACTATGTAACACTAGCCCTTAATAAAGAATTCAAAGGGGGCAATAGCAGCTTCAGGAATCAATAGAAGATGTAAAAACAATAATATAAAAAAAGATTAGAACACATAGAATCCTTATAAGGGCTCTTGTGAATACAAAAGGATGGAGTTAGAAAGGGTATTAAAAGGAATATATAAATAACATCTGCTTGCAAATGCTTTTACTTACTAACATACTCTTAAACAGTGAATCTTATACTGTGTAATAAGCTTCTTTGGAAAATCTAATAAATAGATTGCAAAGCTTCTTAAGAGTTTCCAACAACACTATCCATTCCAGGTGATGCATTCTAAAGACATTTCTCAAGTTGAACCTTATAACTGAAGATACCAACTGATACTCACCTTGTTAGCCTTTCTCAAACTACTAAAATTCTTTAAAACTTGTTCAAAAGTGATAATAGGTACTAACAATGCTTACTTGATAAAATAAAGATTAAACAGCTCTCAAGTGGGGATATTTGAATAGAGATTCTCTCCCTTACTCTCTTCCACTTGTGGCTTATATATTATTCTAAAAATATAAAGAATGGATCTAGAAAATAGAGACCAAAACTATAATGAAGCTCTCTGAGATCTCACAAGCACATAGCTATCTCTTTATTTGCAATCTGATATCAATCTGCTGATCAATTTCTACTTATGAGAGCTTATGCTATTCTCCCTTTACTGTTTCCATAGCCATCTCTTCTCACTCCACCATTATAGACTCTATTAGCTTCTAATCTAACATGTTCCTGTCTTATTTGACTGTCCAAATGTTTGTAACCTAGTAAAACTCTTTCATGAGGATATATACTTCATAGCTAGTCATTTGCAAGTAGTATTTCTTGTTCCTAAAGATCTCTTCTATCTGAGATCTGGTTTGATTTATAGCTACCACACCATCCTTTGAGTTAGTGTCCATTTGAGAAGACCTGAGATATTATCTAGAAATATAAGATTTTCTTGCTAATACTTTTAAAGAGGGCTTATATGCTTCAAAACCTTGTAAGAATACTTGTTTTCATGGAAAAGCATTCTCCAGTATAACACCATAGTAAAAGATTATCAAAATTTCTGTAGGTGCTAGTAGACCTTCAACTAGTCCCACTTTATACTGTTTACTGGCTACTTATCTACTACCATACTAACTACTACTTTAATTGAATTTGTATCTTAATATTTCTAAGAAGGCAATCTCTAAGCCAGATGCCTCTCTACTAGAGAATGTCGTTCTTTTATATGAACAAGTTACAATAGACCTACAGTATAAGCCTTCTACTGAAGAAGTACAAATATACTACTACAACATTACCCAATTAAACAATAAGTATGTCTAGATAGCAGCCTGGGTCTAATTACTTTTGTCTACAGTAAGTCTTCTAGTGGCTGCTACTCTTCTTTTAAGTCTAAGATTTGGCTTTTTCTTCTTGACTAAAGGGTGGTATTGCCCCTTAGTCAAAGATGATAAAAGAGTAAGTTTAGAGGGAGCCTAATGTTGGGCAGCCTCAGGAAAGAACACCAAGTTCTGATATTATGATTTAAGACTAAGAATTTAGTTAAAAGAAGGAACTTGTATTGTTTAGCATAAAAGAACTCAATAAAGTTCTTAGTACAGGTATGTCTACTTTATATACCTCTATTATATGGTCTGTATGCACCTATATCTAGCCTACTCTAAATATTATAAGTCTATATAGATAAAGTTATCATATCTTTTATAATGTATGACATTATCTTTTTGTTGTGTCACATAATATTGTGACATGCCAGTGACAATTGTCACACATTGTCACATTATCTTGTACTTTCTAAGTTCAAAATAAGAGATAAAGAAGAAAAAAGAAAAGAAATAGGAAAATCTAAGTAAAAAATAGAAAAGACTTTGAATAAGAGACTAAACTGAAAATAAACAAGTCTGCCATCTTTGATTTTGACAGTCATACTCAAGGTGCTAAATATCAGAAATGTAGTAGTTCTTACAGAATAGAAAACCATAGACTTTTAGCTTGATGCTGTAAGGCCAATCCTAAGTCTAATCCTCTTAGAGAGGCTACTGTAGCTGGTATATCCTATCCTCATACTTTTAAGTGTTTGAACTACAAGAATAACCATTATTACTCTGCTAACAATAACAAGTATTTTTTTGGTTACTATTGCTTTGACAAGTAGTAACATGCCAACAAAGTTGCTGAGGTATGCTTTGGGCAAGCTAACCATAGTACTATCAGTGATCCCAATGGAAGTAGACATTGAGTATGTTTGGTATAACTAATATGCTTTATATCTATTCATAGAATGTTTGGAAGAACTATACACTGATTGACAGTCTTTTAGAGTTCCAGAAAGACTTGTATGATATTATATTCATCCAGGAGCCTCTCTGGAATTTTATTTGATTTGCATCTTCTACTACATGCTCTAGTGGCCAAGAAGTGGTTGGTGATCCTATTTATCTAGAAGAGACTCAAGTAGTCTGATTTTCACAGGACTCTGAGCAGACATCCAAAGTTATGTGCTTTATCTACTCTAGACTGTCTAGACTTTGCTTTGCTCTCAGAAGAGACATAGTTGGCCACAGAGACATCCAACTTCTATCTTTCTTCAATAGGGGCAGATGCCAGTTTCTGATGAACATCTACTCAGATAACCTTCATACTGTAGTTAAATTTTTGGCTAGAGAAGCTCTGAACATCTCTAACTTGTTGTACATGAAAGAAGACTTTAATATCAAAGGTGCTGAATGGGATCCCTCTGTTTTATTACATCCTGTAGCTAGCCAGACCCTGAGAGATTTGGCTGACTTCTACAGTCTTGTGCACTCTCTTCCAGTACTTTCTGTTCCTATCACCACTCAGACATTAGTGGCCATGCTAATTCAGTAATTGATCTTATTTTCTTAGGCATGAGTTGTGTCTAAGTCATCCATTGTATTGAGTCTGATCTTAGATGGCCATTAGACTATGCTCCTCTTATAGTTGACTTTCCTATTACTCCAGAGAATATTCATATGCACAGGAAAGTCTTGAATCAAGACAGTGAAAAAAAGTGGCTTTTCTGCTTTCTATGAGTGAGGGGTTTTCTCAACTTGACTTTTTAGCTCTGGACTCTATTACTGCTTTCTAAGACAATTTATGGGCTCTTTAATAATTGCTGGGCTACTTATGCCAAGAGAATTACTGTTATTACTTGTTCTAAGAAGTGGTAGAACAAGTGTAGAGATATATTAGAGACTTACAGACAAACTGGGGAATGATCTTACTGGTCCTCTTTTTGTTCTATAACTACATAGGCCAAGAGATGCTTTTTTAACAACAGAATTGCTAAAATTGCATCTACCAACAAACAACCTTGGAATCTGATGAGCTGGATCAAATAGCATAAGTTGCCTGCAGTAAAGGCTATTTTCTTTCAAGGACAATCCTGTAATAATCTCTCTGACTTGTGAAGTACACTTTACCAGTCTTACAATACTACAGCTAATTGCTCTATTGACCTCTTTGTTCTAAATGAGATCCTCAGCCAGGCTACTTGCTCCTGGATGCTCTTTTCACTGTTGGAGATGCAGAGGACACTTAAAACCTGCTCCAATGTCTCTGCTTCAGGTCCTAACCACATTACTTGGCAGTATCTCAAGCTCATCTTATCCAACAACACCTGTACTGTAGGCATTCTCTCCTTAGCCAATGCCTGTCTATCACTTCACCACTGGCCTAGACATTTCAAGGAGTCAGTCTCTGTAATTATACCCAAACCAGGCAAGCCTGCTTATGATACCCACAAGACCTTTAGGTATATTATTCTGCTTAACACACTTGGCAAGCTTATTGAGAAGATGATTGCCAGACAACTTTAGTTTGATGCTGTCAAGTATGGCATATTTCATCCCAACCAGCTAGGAAGTGTGGCCCAATAGTTCACTGAAGATGCTGGTATGTTTCTAATCCATTTGGTGTGAGCTAGCTAGGCTAAGAGACTTAAAACTAATGTTCTTACTTTTAATATCACACAATTCTTTCTTTGAATCACAGTATGTTTACTTTAATTCTCAGACACTTTGGCTTTGCAGACTGCATTGTTGACTTCTTTTCCAATTATCTTGTAGATAAATCTATCTAGTATTCTTAGAACTCATTTCTCTCTTGTAATGTAGATGTAGGTATAGGACGAGGTTTTGTTTTGTCTCCTATTCTTTCTACACTTTATATTACTCCTCTTATTCATATTTTTGAACATAGAGCTCAAGCTCTCAACTTAAGTATTTATATTCTTTTATTTGTAGATGATGTTTTTTAATCTCTTAGAAAAAAACATATAATAAAACCCTGCCAGAGCTTTATAGTAGCTATAGAGTAGTTACAGACTTGATAGTGACATTTGGCTTGGTCATGGAGCATAACAAGTCTAAAATCTTTCACTTTTCTAAGGTACATAACAACTCCAATCCAGAGCTGAATCTCTCAGCAATTGATGTTCCTACCCTCAAAACCAAGACATACTGGAAATACTTGGGATTCTACTATGATTAACATCTGTTCTTTGAGGAACATGTTTGTTACTACTCTATCAAGATACTATTAACAGTTAAAGTAATGGGTATGCTTGGAAATTCAACTAGAGGCCTTCTTCCACTTTAGAAGTGCCTTCTTTATTGCTCCTATATTGTTCTTATTGTTACCTATTGCTTTGGACTCTGGTCCTTTGCTGGAGCTCCTACTAAGGGCTAAGTGTTGCTTCTAGCAACTATATAGTGCAAGGCTACTCTTTGAATTTTTGGTGTATTTTACACTTCATCCACTAGTAGAATTGAGACTCTGGTAGGTTTCATTCCTATTTAACTTTGTCTCAAGAAGCTAGTAAAGAGTCCTGTTTCAGGACTACTACTCTTTTTTCACAACATGCACTGATGTCTTTACTTAGTGCTAAATACTTCAAAAGCACTTGCCCTCACCCACAATCACTTGCTGTTTTAAATGACATCCGGTGTGCTTGTTTGAAAGGCTCTCTCTTAAACACTAAAGCCTCTCTACTTAATCTTATAGAATGCTTCAATCTTTTGGATACTGAGACTACTCTAGGTTACAGGTTGCTAGACAACTTCCTTGATCATATCTCCTTTTACCCCTACAATTGCTCAAGCTTCAGTAATTGTAAAACTCATCTACAGTCTCTTGACTACCTTTGTCTTGAGGCCTTCTCTTCCTCCTCTACTTTTATTGTTGTCACTAATGCAAGTGTTATATCCTCTAGATGTATGCAGGCTGTCTCTGCTGCATATATTTGGAATCTAGGCCAACAGATATCATCCTTCAAGGCCTCAGCTAGTAGAACAACTGCTTCTGATGCTGAGCTGTTTGCTATAAGACTTGGTATTGCCAAGGCTACTAGTATGGCTATAGAATGCATTATACTTATTTCTGACTCTTTAGGATCAGCCAGATGAGTAGTCAATCTCTCAGTATACCCTGGACAAGCCCACTCCTTAGTTATTTGTTCTGTACTTAGATTGTTCTTTTCTCAAGGCTATGGCTATAGAATCAACTTCTGGGACTGTCTAAGCAAGGCTTGGTTTCTTTACCAACTGGTTCATAACAATGTGACTAACACCAGAGTAGCTGCTAGACTTTATCTAGCAACATCTATCAACTTTCTGTACTCTAAGAATGTTATATCTTGTCTAGATATCTGGAGAATATCTTTCAACTATTCCACTGTCCAAGGTTATCATTTCCTCTTTCTTAGAGACAAGAATTGCAAAATTCTCCAGTATAGCTACTCCAAGAGTGGTAGCTGACTTTTTTATATTGGTCAACTAGTCATATTATGTGCCAAGATAACTAGAACCATCCTTAACCATACTTCTATTGAGAAGTACAGATAGTGTCTTTCCCCTGCAGAGTGTACCCAGTGTTTGTGTGGCCATTGCCAGGTAGAAAAATATTGACACATCTTTGCAAACTGTCTCAAGTTTACCCATAGTCCCTCAACTGACCCATCTTTATCAGTCAAGGACTTGATTGATTTCTTAAAGGAGTATCCAAGTGTCTTTGCCTTCTCCTCTCAGAATTGACCTCCATATTCCTCTAAGCCTCCATGAGTACTCTGTTGGTCTATCTTTCTATTTCTGTAGATAGTTTCTTAGTCTTTCTTAGTTTCTTTTGATTCTGGTATCTCAGTATGATAAGTCTCTCTAGACTTGGATATATAATTTGTAGGTTGGTTACAAGCAACTTTTATCTAAATTTCTCTTTGATTTTTTTTGTCACTAATAGTATTTTTATGCTTGTAAAAGAGGTTTCTGTCCTCTGAAGCAAAAATTGTAGGCTACTTGTAGTAAATAATCTGCTATAGACTATGATTGAGTACTATGTAATAAATTGTTGAACAAAAAAAAAAAGATCATTGCAGAGCTTTCTCTAAAATTGAATGGCCTCTATTATAGACAACTTACAACATTTGACCTAGTTTATCTTATCTCAAGGTCATTTGTTAGTAGATGTAATTTCAGCAATTCTGTTGTCAAAAAAGTGTCATTTAGTCTGTTTGGTTGCAGAGTGAAAGGAGTACTAGTCAGAATGCTCTTCAGTTTGTCTATAAGTTTCTAGTGTAGTTTTGTACTCCTTGTTTCACTACTTCTTAGATTGAGCAGTGATAGTATTCCTCTTAGCATAAGTAGTCCAGTAGTCAGCAAAAAGCCCAGAAATTGCTCCAGAGAGTGAGTTAAGACTAGCAATAGAGTCTAGTCCAAAGAAGTCTAGTAGAGAGAGCCCTTCACTTATAGAGAGCAAAAAAGCTACTTCTTTATCACTGTCATGTTTTAGGACCATTCTATGTACACAAATATTCTCTAGAACAATAGAGAAGTCAGCTATAAGAGGAGCATAGTTTGAGGATCATCTGAAATTAGGTGCAATATGATAAGTGACTTGAGTACAGCTTATGTCTAAGAAGATAAGATCAATTACTAAATTAGTATAACCTTCAATGTCCAAATAATGAGTAGATACAGAAAGCACTGAAATTGAGTACACAAAACTGTAGAACTCAGCCAAGTTTATCAAAGTCTAGCTAGTTACATGATGTAAAGAAATAAAGAGATTCCATTTAGCATTTCTAATATTGAAGTCCACTCCTATGTACAACAAGTTGGGAATGTTCAGAGCTTCATTAGACAAGAAGTCTACAGTATGGAAATTGTCTGAGTAAATATTTATAAGAAATTAACATCTATCTCTATTGAAAAAGAACAAGAGCTAGATGTCTTTGTAGTCAAGTATGTCTCTTCTAAGAGCAAAATGAAGTCTGGACAGTCTAGAATGGATAAAACACATAACTCTAGATATCTACTTAGAGTTTTATGGAAATTGGACCACCTGGGTCCAATCTAGATAAATAGAAGCATTAACAACTTCATCACCTTTAGAAGCAGTAGTAGATGGTGTAAAGTAAATAAAGTTTTAGAAAGACTCCTAGATAAAGAGAATATTGTACAAGTCTTTCTGGAACTTCAGAAGACTGTTTACTAGTGTATAGTTCTTGTGAACAAGCATGTTAGTTGTTGTCATATTCCAAGTTTACCTGTCTGGAAAATACATCTCCATGGTGATATTGCTTTCCCAACTATATGAGCCTGCCTTCTATGGTAGCCATCTTACTCACAACATGTCTTATGGTGGTGATACAATCATCTGGGTATTCCATCTTCCATGATGGAGATACTCTTATCCAACTCAGTCTTCTATAGCAAAGTCATACTCCTGTTAATGTCTCAATACTGAAACCTCTACTCAGGGAAATAAGAGCTATATCACTGAAACCTCAAGCATCTCCTATAGAATATACCTGTATATAAGACTAGTAGTTACACTGTAATTTGCTAGTTTGATAATCAACAAAGATAACTCTTATTGAACTCAATCCCCAGTGTTCAACAGTAACACACCAAATCAGTACTCACTCACATCTCAGACTTCTTCCTCTTATCTAAAGTTGCAACCACACAGCAAACAGATGGCACAGTACATAAGCTGAAGCCAAGATTATTCTACAAGTCCACATATTTCCAAGCCCATCTTATGGACTTTCACCCCCAGTGTAAACTGTGTCTGACAGTATTATCAGACTTCCAAGTCTGCTATTGTTTCTGAGCAGTTCTATCTGCAAAACAACTCTTATACTTCAAAGTCCAAAATGGCTTTCTCTTGCTATAATTTCTTAACTTCAACTCCAGTCCCACTGCTTGAGATACCCTTCAATACAATTTTGTGTTTTAGTGACCATTTGGCTTATCTGCCAAATGCTCTATGACATTCAAAATGAATTTACCAAAGTGGCCACTTATCTCTGAGATCTCTATCTAGTACTGTTTATTCTGGCCAGACAGCTTTGCCTGTTTCTGGCCCAAGTATCATCTTTGTGGACAACAATCCTAACTGGAAGGATGTTCCCACTACTAATCCTAATACTAATTTAACAGCTAATAGACCTACATCTTCCACTCACTTATGGTCAAAACTCTATTAGAGCAATAATACTAATGAACAGTTGGTTGATGTCAAGGGGAGCTAAAGCCTGCATTCACAATACCTTTAGTGGCACTGAACCTTACAAGCTCAATAATTTCTTGTTTCAGTGTCACCTCTATTTTTATGCTAATTTGGCACAATTTGACACAAACATTGCAAAAATCAACTTTGTAATGACCTATCTTGCTAGAGTAGCCCAGGACTAGTTTGAGATGGACCTCAACTAGGAAAACCAGGGCATTCTGCAAGACTGGCTCTCTAACTGGAATCTGTTTGTTAACGAGCTACATTGACATTTCAGTCTCTTGGACCCCATAGGTGAAGCAGCTAACATGCTAGATAATCTTTGTATAAAGCTTGGTAACAAGATTTCCACTTACAACATGGATCTCATGCACTATGCTTCTCAACTAGGTTGGAAAATAGTGTTTTGTGCCACTGCTATTATCAGAGTCTTTCCAATTGGATCCAGGATTCTATCTCTATTCAGGAACAAGATAGGTTTATCTTGTTCCAGAATATATATACTTTGGTAATGACCATTGATCATTGCTACTGGAAATGTGACTATAAATACTACTATGCCAGATAGATGGAAAAAAAGGTTCTTGAGTCTCACTCCTGAAAAGCTTTCACTGCTGGTAATGCTATGGCCTCCTAAAGCAAGACAAATATCTCCCTAGCAGCTTCATCTGCCAAATCATCTTCCAAACTATCTCCATCTTCCACTCCTAAGAAACAACCCAATTCTTCTCAAGTGGATCTCTCTTCCAAGCTGGCCAGCAACAGTAAGTTGACCAGTAATAAGTGCAAGAAAGACTACAGTGCTTCAGCAGCTGCTTCCAAGAAACTCTCAGAAAAATAGAGAGTGACTCCCAGAACTCTTGACAAACTGAGGGCTGCATTGAATTTCTCTATGCAGCAATGAGTTCTATTTGACTCAATGCATCTGCTCTTTCTAATCTATATTCACTCTTTGTCTCTCTCACTTTTCTCTTGATCCTTGGTCAGGATTACCTTAATAAAATCTTGTTCTGAGCTCTCATTGACTCCAGGTCTACTTATTACTTTATAAACTTGAAATTTGTGAATGTTCACTACCTAAAAACCTCTGCAACTCCTCCAGTTGTCCTCTGCTTGTTTGATGGTTCATCAAACAGTACTATCTTCAAAATTGCTAACTTGCCCATAATTTTCTCCACTGGTAATTGTATGAATCTAGACTTCTATGTTACTCTACTTGATTCTTCCTGCTCTTTGATTCTTGGATATAACTGGCTTACCCAATACAATCTATTAATTGACTGGGTAAATAGGACAATAAACTTCTATTCATTTTTGTAGGAAAATCTTGCTCTCTCACACATAATAGCCAACACACCATTGGCATCTTCATCATTTTCTAACACCTCTTTGCAATTATTGGAATCTGCAGTTTCCATATCTGTATCTGAGACCTTCATGTCTATCTCTAAGTAATCTAACATCACTATTATTGGTGCTGTGGTATTCTTGTATACATCAAAACTTCTGGGCTTTAACAACTTTAAACTCTGTCTTCATTCTTTGGACATTCAGGCTAACTCTACAAAACTTGCAGAGGCCCCTGATCTTTTCAATATCTCCTCTGAGTATCACAAATTCACCAATATTTTCAGCAAAACCAAAGCTGAAGTACTCACTCCTTATTGTTCTTATGACCTTCAAATCAATCTAAAAGAAGGTGCTCAACCTTCAGTTGGCCCCATATACTCTCTTTCAGCATCTGAACAAGAGACTCTCAAGAAATTCATTGAGGAAAACCTCAATATGGGTTTCATCTAACCAACCTTATTTCCACATAGTGCACTAGTTTTATTCATTAAGAAGAAAGATGGTTCACTATACCTCTGTGTTGGCTTCTATAGTCTTAACCACATCTCCAAAAAGGATCACTATCCACTTTTGCTTATCTTTGACCTACTGGACTAGACTTAATAGTCTTAAGGTGACTAAGTAAAGTTTATAGAGTTACATGAAGTTTATTTTCAGAAAAACCTAAACATTTATTATAAAAGCTAGTAATCAAATACTACTTGTCTTCAGGAAAATCTAAGAGAATAGGATAAGGTTTTCTGAATATAGCTATTATTAAATATTTTATAGTCTATTATAATCTAGCAGAATAATGCTAAGCTAATATCAGAATAATAACATACAAATAATTAGAAATCTAGGTCAAAGTATCTAGAACATTACCTAATAAGACAAGGTATATTTGATAGTGATAAAGAAATAACAAATAAAAATTCAGAAAGTTCTCTAGAAAGACAACATACAAATGTAAAGTTTAGAGTTGATAGTGGTAAAGTTCATAGGTTTTGTATTCATCTCACAAAGCTCAAGTTTATTCAAAGATAAATCTTTGCTATGCTTACCACTTAGTTTGCATTGTTGATGGTGATAAATGGAAGACTATCTTTAGAATACACTACAGATCATTTGAATAGTCTGTAATGTCTTTCAGTCTCACCAATGCTCCCACAGCTTTTCAGTGATTTATGAACAACATTTTCTCCAATCTCTTAGATGTCTGTGTCATAATCTATCTAGATAATATACTCATCTATTCAAATAATATGTCTAAATATCACCAGCATGTTAAGAAAGTACTCAAGCATCTCCACAAGGCTAGCCTTTATACCAAAGCAGAGAAATACAAATTTCACTCCAAGTTGGTAGAGTATCTGGGATACATCCTTTCTCCTTCAGGCCTTACTATGTCCAATAATAAAGTAAAGATTATTCAAGACTGGCTGGAGCCTAAGAAAGTTAAGGATATTCAATTCTTCTTAGGTTTTGCTAATTTTTATCACTGGTTTATCTTTAACTATTTAGACATTGTCATTCCATTGATATGCCTCACCTAGAAGGACATTCCTTGGAAGTTTGACTCCTTCTGTCATGATGCTTTCAATTCTCTCAAGAAGACATTCACCTCCACTCCTATTCTTACTCATTAGATTCCTAATGCTCAACTTATCATGGAAACTAATGCTTTGGACTATGTTCTTGCTGTAATTCTTTTCATTGTTAATGAAGAAAATGAAGTTCATTCAGTTACCTTTTACTCTCACACTTTTACTGCAGCAGAGTTGAACTATGACATATATGACAAGAAACTACTTGCTATTTTTGAAGCCTTCAAAATTTGGCAACACTACCTAGAAGGTATGGCCTATCCCATTGACATTGTTATAGATTATAAAAATCTTGAGTACTTTTCTACTACCAAGGTGTTGACCCAGAGACAAGTATGGTGGTCCAAGTATCTCTCTCAGTTCAATCTTGTTATCAAGTTCTGTTCTAGTTATCTTGGTACCAAACTAGATGCTCTTACTGAATGGTGGGATGTCTACCCTAAAGGGGAAAATACTAGCTATGCTATAGTCAACCCTCACAACTTCAAACCAATCTTCACTCAAGAACAACTTATAGCCTCTGTACAAGCTACTGTCCTCCTCTTTTCTTCTCTCCATATAGCTACAGTCATGGATCTGGACACTCTACACCAAAATATTCTTTTGGCTCTTCCTAGTAATCTAATTGCTACAAAACACATCTTTGCAGATGGCCAATGGTCTTTTTTTCTTGACAACAGAATCTATGTACCCTCCACTAGTAATCTCTATACACATGTTCTCCAGTATAATCATAATTACATCCTTGCCAGATATTACAGTCAAAACAAAACACTGGAATTAGTTTGCCATAGATACTCCTAGCCTAGTCTCTATACTGATGTACAACAATTCTGCAAGTTATGTGTTACTTGTATGTGATCCAAGCCACAATGTCACAAGCCCTATGGATCTCTCAAACAACTTCCTATCCCTGAATAACCATGGAATTCTATTTCTATGGACTTTATTAAAAAACTTCTGTTATCCTCTAGGTTTGACACTATCTTGGTCATAGTTGACTAGCTTACCAAGCAGATGACCTTTATTCCTGCCCATAATACCATCATGTCTGTAGACTTAGCATGTCTGTTTGTCCTTCATGTATTCTCCAAACATGGTGTTTCTTTCCATGTTACCTCAGATAGAGGCTTGGAGTTTGTATCAAACTTTTTCTGTTCTTTAGGCACTGCTTTAGACATATGGCTTCACTTCACTTCAGGTTACCACCCTGAAGGTGATAGAAAAACTAAATATATGAATCAGGCCCTTGAGCAACACCTCTATATATATTGTGATTACCAGCAAGACAACTGGTCTAAACTCCTACCTCTTGTGGAGTTTGCTTACAATAATGCTCCAAGTGCTACTACCAGCGTCTCTCCATTCTTCACTAATAAGGAATATCATCTGAACATCACCATTTACTCTCAACACAATATTGCTTTCTCCCAAGCCTATGACTTTGCCATAGATCTCAATAAGTTACAGAGTACTCTTAAAGCTGAAATTTCTGTGGTCTAACAACATTATCAGAAGTCTACTGATGCAAAATGTTCTCCCACTTCTGATTTCAAAATAGGTAACAAAGTTTTTGTCAAGGCTCAGTTCTTCCAAACTACTCAGCCTTCAAAGAAGCACTCTGAAAAATATCTTGGACCCCACAAAATCATTTTCTAGCCTAATACACTATTGTTTACTCTCTGCCTCCCAGAGTCTATGCATTCTGTTTATCCAGTTTTTCATGTGTCTATACTTGAACCCTCTATGTCTAATTCTTTTCCCAAGAGAGCACAACTAGTCTTTGTATCAGTTATAATCAATAGAGAACCTGAGTATGAAATTTCTCAGATAGTGGACTTAAAAATTAATTCTTGACAGGCATGCAAGCTCCTGTATAAGGTAATCTGGCTAGGGTATGAAAATACTAAAGACAAATTTGAGTGGATCTCCACATCCAAACTCATTCATGCTACTAAGTTGGTATCCAATTTTCATATCACATATTCCACTAAGTCTGGTCCACTCCCTTTGTCCTAATCACACTGTTGCACTTGTTCTTTGTCTCTGTGCACTTCTAACAGGGATTTCTTTTATTAATTTTTAGTATATTCTATTTGCTTGTTTTCATTTAACCTCAGCTTTTGTGCACTCTTTATAGGGTTTTCTTTTCAAACTTTCAGACTTTATTTTTATTTCAACCTTTTAATTTTCTTACTCACACAGTTAGATACAATAAGAAGCAAAATTAAATTCAAAACTAAAACAAAAAACAAAATTATTGCACTAACAGGAGAAAGATGACAGAGTTCTCTCCTTCTGACCTTCTCTAGGTCCCTCTTCAGACCCCTCCTTATTATCTCTGTCTTCTTCATCCTCACACTCTTTTCCATCACCCTGTAGACCTTCTTTTAAATCCTATCTCTATTTAACTGCAGCTCTAATCTTTGCTAATTGGACCATGTTCTTTTCCTGGCCCTCTACCAAGTTCCAAAAGGATCTTCTAATATCTCAGTACTTTTCCATGAGTTCTTGAAGTGCCTTTTCAATGACACTCAAGACCATGCTATAGATAGGGATCATGGCTAGAAAGTTGGTATTGATATAGAGCTTATACTGCTGCTTGAGAGTGATGTATCTAGTACATGTGAGAGAATAACTATAAAGAAGATTATTAATAGAGAAAAAACAAAAAGATATTCTTTTACTCACCTTGAGTTATGCACTAGGTAATTCTGCCTAGCATGCACATACCTCTCATAGAGATTAACACCTTCCATCTTGAACATAGCATCTCTGTGGTATTTTTCTAACTACTTTTCTTTAGTTCTCTTAGGAGGCTATTGCTCTATCTCGTCTTCTAAGGAGATAGTGGTAATCTTCTTTTATTTTGACTTTGTGTCTTGGAAAGCCTTAGTGCTCTCCAAAAGGGTGGCATTCTCATTTAATACTTTGTTTCAGAGTTGTTTTAAATACTTCATCTATTTCTTCTTCTTCTTCTCTTTCACAAGCCTCTGCTTTTTGGCCTCTTTTCTTGTCTTGGCCTTTGCCATCTTCCTTATCTTCTAAGCAGCATGCTCAACATGGCAGGTCTCTGCTATCTCTTCTAAATAGGCCAGGAGCTGTTGTTCCTCTTTATGTCTTCTTTACATCTTCCATCACTGCTTTTCAAGCATCTTGGCATTGTTTTGGGAAATATCAGAGAGAATAGAAGAAGACATGATAATACAGAAGAAAGGCAAAAAAAATTTCTTTTCTATTTATGTATCATTGACTTCGGCATCATCACAGAATTCTTTAGTTAAACTCAATAGGACTTTGAAAGCTCAGTCCTAAGAGGGAAATACTATCATATGCCAAGTCCACCCATCTAGAGAATACATCTCTGTAGTAATACTACCTTCTCAATATCTACTATACAAAGCCTATCTTCCATTCTGGCCACCTTTCTCATAACATGTCCTCATGGCAGTAATGCAACCATCTGGATATTCTGTCTTCCATGATAGGGATACTCCTATCTGACTTGGTCTTCTATGGCAGAGTTATACTTCTGTTAGTGTTCTACCACTGAAACTTCTACTTGGGGCAATAAGGATTATACTACTAAAACCCCAAGTATCTTCTATAGTCAGTACTTGTATATAAGACTAGTAGTTACACTGTAATTCACTAGTCTGATAATTGACAAAGATAATTCTTATTGAACTCAATCTCCAGTATTTAACAGTGACACACCAATCAGCACTCATCCTATCTCAGACTTCTTTCTTCCATCTCAAGTTGTAACCACATAGCAAACAGATAGTGTAGCACATAAGCTGAAGCTAAGGTTATTCCACAAGTTTGTGCATATCCAAGTCAACCTTGTGGACTTTGACCCCTAGTGTGAACTGTACCTGACA
>Ga0157359_1000206_pt1 | contig 19698 bp, 14 predicted proteins | sample AttcapACBM3_FD_111482 | JGI IMG/M metagenome (GOLD analysis project Ga0157359, IMG submission 111482) | Fungus gardens microbial communities from leaf cutter ant in Botucatu, State of São Paulo, Brazil - Atta capiguara ACBM3 | ecosystem: Host-associated > Fungi > Mycelium > Unclassified ...
AGCACATGGTTCTCTCTCTATTTGCAACCTAACATTAACCCAATAATTATTTTTTACTTGCAAGTACCATACCAATTCCATTCCTTCTTAGTCAGTTTTACTGGTTGTCTCTATTCATAAGTTCATTCTAGACTCTTCTGGCTTCTAATACAGTGTGTTCTTGCCTTATCTTGCTGTCTAAATATTTGTGGCTATATAGATTGTGCTTATAAATACTCATACTTTGTAGCTAGTCTTTTGTGAGTATGGTAGCATTTCTTATTCCTAAAGACCTCATCTGTCTAAGATTTAATAGCTATCATACTGTTTCTTGAGTGGGTTTCTGCTCAAGAGAGCCTAAAACATTACCTAGGAGTGTCAAATCTTCTCACTCAAACTCTTAAATAGATTTAAAGTGCTTGAAAACTCAGTAAGAGTATGTCTTTAGCAAAAAAACATTTTCAAGCATAACAATGTAAACAGCAGGAGTCAGAATAACCTTTGGCTTCAGCTTATATGCTATGCCTCTACAAGTTGCACTAGTCACATATTTTGGATAAGGTACTTAAGAATAGAAGATGGCTAAGTTTATCAGAAGATAGGAGATGTATTATTTCTAATACTGGAAATTGGTAGTAGTTTTGGTTGATTTTCAGAATAAGGCTTTTACAGTGAGTGTACACTACCAGTATATATACAAAATATGCTATCTAGAGTAGTTATCTAGAATAAAGACTGTTAATTGTTGCTCTGGTTACTAGTAATCCTTAAATGTTAGGGATAGTGATCCATAGAGTTAATAAGGTGTTATGGAACACTGGAACACTAACAATTTTTTATTTTTCTTTTCTTTTATTTTTCTGATTTTATATTGATTTTCTTTTTATTTTTATTTTGGATGATGAAGAAGGCACATGACACAGCAGTCACATGACATGTCACATGATGTGATGTCATAGGCCTAAAACATAGTAGAAGAATCTGGAAGATGATATCAGGGCATATGTATACAACATGGTAGCCTTGAGTAAGAAATGAGGCAGACATGAGGATGTAGCACAGACCATGTGTACTCTGTATATATAGGACTCTAATTTAGCAGAGACTCCTTGTTGAGTTCTCTTGTAAACTTCCCACTTGATATTCATATTAAGAGATTTACCACTTGTGTAGTCATTGGTCTTTGTGACTAGTGGTTGCCACAACATAAGAGTCCAGTAAGAATATCTGAGGTGAAATAGAGACAATTGATTTACACTAGAAGAGGTTGGAAAGTGTTTATGAGAAAGAGATGTTATCTGTAGGTTAGGATGGATATGGTCAGAAAAAGGATGTGATAGAAGTAACAAGCTCCTTGAAGCTTAGTAACAAGTTTGAAGATTAGTAAAAGTGAGTATTTGTTCTTAATGGTCATTGTACTGAAAGTCTTATAGTCTTATACCAACCAGAGAGAGCCATTCTTTTTTGATAAAGAATACTATTATAGCTATAGAAGACTTGGAAAGCTATATTTTCTCAGTACAAAAGTTCTTAGCAATAAAAACATTCAGCTCTGACTACTCTACAGAAAATAAAAGATATATTTCAGATATCTTAAGCTTAACACTAGAGATCAATTCTATAGTGTGGTTTTACTTGTAGTAGTCTGGGAGCATATCAAAGTTTTTCTTGACAAAGACAGATTTGAACTGCTGAACATGTAGAGAGAAAAACAATATGTTGCTTTTGATCTGGTTTCTGTAGAAAATCTCTAAGAGATACTAAGAAAGAGTAGTTGTTACATAAAGATTAAGAGCTGTCAGTTCAGAATATAATTAGATCATATAGAAACAATCTCCTAACTCTTTCTGATACTTATCAGAAGTCTGTGGAAGTTAAATCATATTATTTACATTGTCAGCTAAGATAGGAAAAGGACCAGATTTATATATTAAGAATATGTTTCTCAGCCATATAAATATCTTAACAACCAGAGCAGTATATGAAATATTGCATCATGACTACTTCCTCTTTATCCTAGTTTATCTTGGGGTTATGCTTCTTAAGCCATGTAAAGCCAAGTATGAGGTCTTGCTTATCTAGCTGAGATACTACAAGCAAAGTCTACTCTGAATATTTCTGATAGCAGAGTATAACATTCATCACTTCTGAAATGTGCATATCTTTGTTAGGGGTTCTATCAACATTATAGATAAGTATAGGCTTAGAAAGATTACAGATGTTCAGATAGTACTTTTCTACAAAGCCTCAATATACAAAGATTACTGTGACTCCAGAGTTCACCAAAAATATATACAGAGAAAGATTCAGTAATATCAATAGTTTCAAGAGAAATAGGAAGATACAAGAAAGTTTTGTAAACATTGAGAGAATTAATAGTGAAATATCAGAGAAGACTCTTTTTCTATTTGGGATAACAGAAATTCAGACTTTTGTAGTTGTGGAATAGAGGTACAGATGTATCTGAAGAGACACTATTCTTTTTATATTCTTCTATAGAAAGTATAGTGAACCTATTTACAAGCAGCTGAAGCATACAATTTACCAGTCACTCTATACAAAATCCTCAATGTTGAATCTTCTATTAGCTCCTCTCATTGCTCTATAGTCAATTGTCTAATATCTAGCCTTATCAGGCACTCTGCAAGGCTAGACTATACATAAAAGCTGAAAAGTATAAATTCCACTCCAACTCTATAGAATATCTTAGATATATTTTGTTCCCTTCTAAACTAACTATGGCTTCTAACAAAATCAAAATAATACAAGATTGGCCTGAACTAAATAAAAAATATACAAGAATTCTTAGAGTTTACCCATTTTTATTGTTGGTTTATTTATAATTACTCAAATATGGCTACCTCACTAATTTAGTTAACTTAGAAGAATACCTCTTGGAACTTTGACTCTTCATGCTACAAAGCATTCAATACCCTCAAAAAAGTATTCACTTTCACTCCAATTTTTATCTGCTGGATTTCTAATACTCAAATGACTGTAGAAACTAATGATAAGGGTTAAGCAAAAAAAAGGTTATACTAAGATACAACAAGAATTATGCAGTAATAACCCTTAACTGCATACTAAAGAATTCAAAGAGGATGAAATCAGTATTAGAAATTAAGAGAAGAGATAAAAACAATAGTATAAAAGAAAAATAAAATATAAGAGAGTATTGTTAGAAAAAATATTGAAACAAATATATGAAGAAAATTCACTCACAAATATGTTTCCTTACTAATACACTCCTAAATAGTAAACCTTATACTATGTAACAAGCTTCTTTAAAAAAAAATCTAGTAAGTAGATTGTCAAGTTTTTTAAGGGCCTATAACAACACTATTTGTTTCAAATAATACATTCCAAAGGTACCCCTCAAGTTGAACCTTACAACTAATGATACCAACTGATACTTATCTCACTAGTATTTTCCAGGCTACTAGAACTCTCTAAAACTTGTCCAAAAGTAAAAGCTAAGTATTAATGATACTTACTTGAGAGATAGCAATTAAACCACTTATAAGTAGAGGAATTTAGATAGAGTTCTCTCTTATTCTCCCCTCTACTTATGGTTTATATATTAGTTTGAAATACAAGAAATTAAAATAGAAAATATAATCTAAATAGTTGAAAAGATCTTCTGAAATTTTAGAAGTATATAGTATTCTTTTCATTTTCTATTTAATACCAGCCTAATAGTCTTTTTATACTCACAAGTACTAATTTCCTTCCTTTTTTGTTATAAACTTAAACCCAAAGAGTTAGGGAAAAGAAAGAACCTTATATTAGATTAACACAAGAGAACTTGATAAAGTTCCTAGTACAAACTTGTCTACCTCATATATGCTAGACTACTAGTCTGTACTATACTACCATTAGCCTATCTTAAAGAGCTATGTATTATCCTTAAGATTAACATGTATAAAACATACTATATGATGTTATTTCCTTTTAGAACCTTCTACTATATTTCATCACAGCACATAATTGTGTGACTTGTGACATTTTGTGACAGTTACTTATAATGTCATACTAACTCTAAGTCTCAAAATATAAAATAAATGGAAAATAAAATAAAAATAAAAATAAAATAAAGTTATTTCTACTAGCTATTCTTAACTCCTTTAACTTTTAATCAGTCATGTTTCTGCCTTATTCTATTGTTCAAATGTTTGTAGCAATCACAATTGTACTTACAAAGATCTAATTTGGTTTATAGCTAACAAACTATCTCTTAAGTTGGTTTTCACTTGGAAAAGCTTAAAACTTTATCTAGGAGTATTGAATCTTTTCACTTAAGTCTTTAAATAAGTCTTAAATACTTGAAAACTTGATAAAAGTATATTTTCTCATGAAAAAGCATTTTCTAATATAATTCTAATACTTCAAAATATGCTCTTATAACTATACTATCAATTATAATGAAAGAAAAAGAAATCCATCCAATTACATTCCATTCCTGCATGTTTAAAACTATCAAGCTCAACTACAATATGTATAACAAGAAACTTCTTACATTTTTTGAATCAAAACCTTTTACATCTAGTATTACTACTTAAAAGAATCAGAACTTCTCATGGATGTCATTATAGATTACAAAAACATGGAATACTTTTTAACCACCAAAATTCTCTTCTATCACTAAGCAAGATAGTTAGAATTCATTTCCTAATTCAACTTCATCATCTGCTTCTACCTAGAACACCTAGAGCTCAAACCTAATATTATTACTCATAAAGAGAACTACTATCTATATCTCTGTTAACTTACACAACCTCTATCTTATCTTTACTCACAGTCAACTTATGACATCTCTCCAAGCTACCATCCTAGTCTTTCCATCTCTTTGAATAGCTACTATAGTAGATCTCAATAGCTTATATAATAATATTTATTTAGCAGTCATACAGAACAAGATACTTCAGAAATAAATTCACAATCTAACAGGATGCTGGTTATTAAACACATATAGACTTCTACTCATAGATAGCAAAATCTACATGCCATTTACAAATAATCTCTATATATAATATCACTATGATCATATCCTTACAGACTATTTTAGGCAAAATAAGACACTGAAGCTTTTATGTTGCAGATATACTTATGTCAGAATTGCAAAAAGTAGACTTTATTTATTTTATTTTTTATTTTTATTTTTATTTTTATTTTTTTGATTTATTTTCTATATTGGAACCTAAAGTTAGAGTTTAAAGTGATATTAGAAGTCACTGTCACAAACTGTCACACTATGATGCTGTTATAGTCACCTCATCACACAATCACATGACATAATAGAAAGAGATAGAAGCTTTTTGTTATGATCAATGCCTTGAGATTACAACATAGAGTTGGGTCAAGGGTATGACAACACAATCGGCTGTGCTGGAGTTGTCTCAGTCAGCACCTCATGTAGTAGGTACCACAACCTCATTTCTTCCTCCTTGTTTCCTCATGCTGTATGACTCATTTGTTTCATGGACTACTTGTTGTTTCATTGTGTACTCTCAGTATATATAGTATAGATACTATCTTGTATCCTTACGCTTTACCACTTATACATCTCCCTTACTCTTCCTCAAGTCTTTGCCTTAGTTGCAACCTGAGCTCAAGCTTAAGGTTGTTATACTTTTAGAACAATGATATTATACAACATGCTATATGCATGTTGATCTTAAGGAAAATACATGGTCATTTAGGATAGGCTAGAGTAGTAGAACATGGACCATTAGTTTTAGTATATATATATAAAATAGATAAGTCTATACAGAGTTCTCTATTGAGTTCTCTTATATCAATCCAATACAAGATTCTTATTCTTGATCTACTCTAAGGTTTTAAGTTTGTAATATTAGAACTCAATTCCTCTTTCTAAAACTGTTCAGCTCAGGGCTCTTTCTTATTCTACTCTCTTATCATTCTCAACTAAGAGCAACACTATCCAAAGTCAAGAAGAATAGCCAGACTCTAGACTTAAGAGGTATATCAGTTAAGAGAGAGAAATCCTGACTGTTTATTTTACTGTCAGACATGGTTTATACTGGGGGTGAAAGTCCACAAGATGGACTCAGAGTTGTATAGACTTGTGGAATAACCTTGGCTTCAGCTTATGTACTGCACCATCTGTTTGCTACATGGTTGCAACTTCAGATGATAGAGAGAAGTCCAAAAATAATAGAGATGCCAATAGTATATTGGCCACAATGTGAGAGAGAGCAAGATTTTCCTGCAAAAATGGATGGAAGTTTATTGGCCCATTTATCCAGTCAATCAGTGGATTATGTTGGGTGAGCCAGTTGTATCCAAGGACCAAAGAACAGAAAGAATCAAGTAGGGTGATATAGAAGTCCAGATTCATACAATTACCAGTGGAAAAAATTATGGGCAGGTTGGCAATTTCAGAAATGGTGCTATTTGATGAACTATCAAACAAGCGGAGAGCAACTGGAAGAGTTGTGGATGTCTTCAAGTGGTAAGTATCTATAAATTTAGAGTCTACAAAGCAATGAGTAGACCCAGAGTTGACAAGAGCTTGGAATAGGATTTTATTAAGATGATCCTAACTAAGAATCAAGGAAGAGGTAAGAGAAATAAGAAGTGAATGAGGATTGGAAAGAGTAGATGCATTGAGTTGGATTGGACTCATTGTTTATTTTATGTTAAAGCCTACTGGCACTTAGTAGACATATTACCTTGTGTGGACATAATAGTATAGTTTTTTTGCATGTAAACCTTATACTATAGTATTCCATTATGACCTGTCTATATAAAGAAATGATAGGGTCTCTTACAAGTTCTATCTAGAGTAGGCATTCCCTTCTTAGGGATATTTGTATACAATTTGATTAGTGTAGTAGTCAGTAGGTTAGGTAGTCAGTAGGAAGTATGAGACAGAACTTAAAGAGAATCTGTTAGTATATACCAAGATTGAGTCAAGTTCAGAGTACAAGTCAGAGAGTGAGACCAGCACTAGTTCTACTTTTCCTTTACAGTGCTGTGGTTAGCTTGTCCAGAGCATACCTCAACAACCTTGTTATCAAGATTGCAAGAAGTGGACTTGGCTTTTCTTATTTTCTTTTCTTATTTTTATTTTCTTTTCAATTTATTTTTCTTTATTCTATTTTTAGAACTAGGGTTAGAGTGACAAGATCACGCTGTCACACAGCAGGTCACATCAGATGATATAGTCACAAGTCACATGACATATGGAAGGACATTGAACATTCTGAAAGAAATGATGTCATATAATGTAGGATATACATGGTCATTTAGGGTAGGCTAGAAATAGCTTGTACAAACCATTTGGTATTAGTATATAAGATAGACAATCTTGTATAGAGTTCTCTATCAAGTTCTCTTATGTTAACCCAATACAAGGTTCTTTTACTTGACCAACTCTAAGGTCTTGTGATTATAACACTTGTTAGCATGATATTACTACTATCATCATCATCTATTTTACTAACATTACTATATAACATAAGTCAACATGATGTAAATCTAGAACAGATAATCTAGCAGCAACAGGAACAGCTTGCAGCAATACAGGTATAAATCCAGGCACTACTGGCAGTAGGAGTAGGAATAGGAGTAGGAGCAGGAAGAGTACCCAGATCCAGTATAGAGTCAAACATAGAAGTGGCAAAGTCACAAGTGTTTAATGGGAGTTCAGAAAAGGTTTCATATTTCATTATAGCATACAAGTTATATATTAGGATAAAAATGAGAAAAGTGGTAAAGGAATAAATTCAGTAGATATTATCATATACACAAGAAGGATCAGCAGATGTATGAAAAGAAAATATACTGGAAGATTTGAAAGTAAGAGCATTGGAATTATAAAACAGCAGAAGAATTTTTGAAAGAAATAAAAAAATAATTCAGTAGAGAAGACAAAGAGATAGTAAAATTAGCAGAGTTGAAGAGACTAGAACAAGGAGAAAAAATGATGGAGGAGTTTGTTCAGGAATTTAGAAAAGTAACAAGAGAAAGCAAATATAAAGGAAGATCTTTAGTAGAAGAATTCAAAAAGGGTATGAATAGAACAATACACCAAAGACTTATAGAGTTAGAATGGTAGTCCAGCCCCATTAAACAATGGTATGATAGGGCCATCACTTTAGATATAAACTGGAGGGGAAGAAAGATAGGAAAAAGTATATAGTATAGAACTATAGATATATACTAAAAATATATTTACAAAGATAGACCTGAGATAGGGATATAATAATATATAAATAAAGGAGAGAGACAAGTAGAAGGTGGCATCCACCATACTAGAGGTTATTTGAGCCAACAGTAATGTTCTTTGGACTTACAAACTCACTGGCAATGTTTCAGACTATGATGAACCAAATTCTTTGGAATCTCATCAACACTAGAAAGGTGGTGAGTTTTATGGATAACATGATAGTAGAAATAGAAATAGAGAAAGGACATGACAAGATAGTAGAGGAAGTGGTAAAAAGGTTGGCAGAAAATAATTTATATGTAAAACTAGAAAAATACAAGTGGAAGGTCAGAAAAGTGGAATTTCTAAGAATAGTGATAGAAGGGAATAAAGATGGAAGAAGAGAAAATGAAATATTCTTGGATTGGCCAACTCCAAAAGGAGTTAAGGATATACAAGAGTTTTTGGGATTGGCAAATTAATATCATTGATTTATTAAAAACTTTGCAGCAATAGCCAGACCATTGTATAATATGGTAAAGAAGAATCAAAAGTGAGAGTAGATGGAGAAACAAGAGAAGGCATTTAGGGAGTTGAAAGAAAGATTTACAAAAGAACTAGTATTAGCAGTACTAGACTTAAGATAAAAATGAGGATAGAAGTAGATACATTGTATTATACAACAAAAAGAGTGTTGTCTATGAAGTGTAAAGATGGGAAATGGAGACCAGTAGCTTTCCTCTCAAAATCTCTAAATGAGATAGAGAGAAACTATGAGATTCATGACAAGAAGATGTTGGCAGTTATAAAAGGACTAGAAAACTAGAGGCATTTAATAGAAGGTGCAAAGTCCAAGTTCAAGGTCTGGATAGATCACAAGAACTCGGAATATTTCATGAAAGCACAGAAATTGAATAGAAGACAAGCAAGATAGGCTCTATATTTGTCAAGATTTGATTTTATCTTAAAACATGTTTTAGGAACAAAAATAGAGAAGGCAGATAAATTAAGTAGAAGACCAGACTGGAAAGTAGGGATATAAAATGACAATGACAATCAAGTATTTATTAAGGACCATTGGATTTGTAGTTTATTAAAAGTAGTAATAGAAGAACCAGAGGTAGACATATTAGAAAAAATAAAAATAACTAGGAGTAAGGATGAAGAAGTAGTTAGAGTAGTAGAGAAGGCAGGAATGAAATTATTGAGAGAGGAAGAGTGGCAGATAGAAGGGGATTTAGTATTGAAGAAGGAAAAAGTATACATGCCAAAGAATAAAGCATTAAGAGTAGAGATAATCTAGTTGCACCATGATATACTAGTAGCAGGACATGGAGGGAAATGGAAGATAATAGAGTTGATAATGAGGAATTATTGGTGGCTAGGGGTAATGAGAGATGTGGGAAAATATATAGAAGGTTGCAATATAGATTAGAGAATGAAGAATAGAATGGAAGTACTGGCAGAAAAGTTGAAGTTGAGCAAGGGTCTGGAAAAACCATAGACATATCTGACAGTGGACTTTATCACAAAGTTACTGTTAGTGGCTGGAAAAAATGTGATCCTAGTGGTTTGTAATAGATTGTCCAAAATAATATATTTTGTAGCAACAACCAAAGAAACATCAGCAGAAGAATTGGTATAGTTGTTTAGGGATAATATATGGAAGTTGCATGGACTACTGGAAAGTATAGTATCAGATAGGGGACTCCAGTTTGCAGCAGAGATGACAAAGAAGTTAAATAACATGCTAGAAATTGAGACAAAGCTGTCAATATTCTTCCATCCCCAAATAGATGAACAAATGAAGCACATGAATCAGGAGTTAGAACAATACTTTCAATTATTTGTAGACTATAAACAAAAAAACTGGCTAGAATGGTTAGTATCAGTAGAGTTTGTGATTAATAACAAGGAATATTTGACAACTAAAGTGTCTTTGTTCATGGCAAACTATAGAAGAGAGTTGAGAATAGGAATAGATATTAGAAGAAAAGAAAAGATAGAAAAAGTGATAGAGTTTGCAAAAAGGATAAAGAAGGTGTAGAAAGAAGCAGGAGTAGCATTGAAGAGAGCACAGAAAGAAATAAAGTAACAAGCAGATATAAAAAGGAAAGAGGCAGAGGTATAGAAAGTGGGGGATAAAGTAATGTTGAGTATGAAAGATTTGGTGTTCAAGGAGAGACTAGTGAAGAAATTAGTGAACCAATATGTTGGTCCATATATTATCAATGAAGTAGTTTTTACTAATATAATCAAATTACAACTGCCAACTTTGATGAGAATTCACCCAGTTGTGAATGTCAGTCAAGTAGTATAATATAAGAAACAAGTAGGGGGACAGAAAGTGGAAGAGGTGAAACTAGTAGAAGTAAAAGAAGTTGAGGAGTAGGAAGTTGAAAAAATATTAAACAAAAGAAAAGTGCAGGAAGTAGTGAAGTATCTAGTATAATGGAAGAGGTTTACAGTAGAGTATGATAGTTGGAAAAGAGAAGAAGATTTAGAGAATGCAAAAAAGTAGTAGCAGAGTTTGAGATGAGAGTAAGCATAAAAGTAAGAAGACAGGAAAAATTAGATATAGCAGAAGAAAAAGACTTCAGAAGGGGAGAATTACTAGAGAAATATATGGTAGAGATGTTGTATGGCTGGGATAATGGAAAATTTGAAAATAAATATTTGAGAAAGTTGAAGAGAAATTAGAAAAGATAAAAGGAGGAAAGATAAGACAATATGAGGAGAAACCTTGAAGAGGGAGTAATGTCAAAATTGTAAAAAGTAAACTTTGTTTTTTTTCATTTTTCATTTTCCTTTTTGTTTTATTTTTGATTTTTGATTTATTTTCTATATTAGAACTTAAGATTAGGGTTTCAAGTAATATTACAAGTCACCATCACAAAATATCAAATTACAATGCTGTCATGATTATACTATCACACAATCACATAACATAATGGAAGATGGTAGAAAGATCTAGAAGGAATAACATTATATAGCATGTTATATATATGTTGACCTTAGGAAAATATATAGTCATTTAAGGTAGGCTAAAGTAGTAAAGCATAAACCATTAGATTTTAGTATATAAGATAAACAAGTCTGTACAGAGTTCTCTATTGAGTTCTCTTGTGTCAACCCAATACAAGATTCTTATTCTTGATCCACTCTAAGATCTTGAGCTTGTAACAACTTGGTCTTTTATATATGTAGATATCAAAAGCTTTTGTAAGTCTTGTGTTATTTATATAAGATCCAAACTATAGTGCTATAAGCTATATGAATCACTTAAGCAACTTCTGATTCCTAAGAACCTATGGAACTCAATCTCTATAAACTTTATAAAAAAACTATTCTTTTTATCTAGCTTCAATACAATTCTAGTTATTATTGACCAACTCTCCAAACAGACTATATTTATACTAGTAATAGATATTATCACTTTACATAATTTAGCTAAACTGTTCATAATCTATATCTTTTCCAAACATAGTATTCTATCTCACATTACTTCCAATTGTAAATCTGAGTTTGTTTTAACCTTCTTCTGATTCTTAAAAACTGCTCTCAGCATACAACTTTATCTTACCTCCAAATACTACCCTAATAAAGATGGCCAAACATTGGAACAGTATCTCTATATTTACTACAACTACCAACAGGATAATTGGTCAAATCTTCTTTGTTAAAATCACAGAAGTTGGACTTGTTCTATTTCTGTTCTTATTTTTATTTTATTTTTCAATTTATTTTTTCCTTAGATCTAGGGTTAGGGTTTAGTGTATTGTCACAGTCACACAGTTACATGATCACATGTCACATGAAATATCATAGAAAATTCTAAAAGGAAACACATTATACCATATGTTATACACATATTAATCTTAAGACAGATATATGGGCATTTAGGATAGGCTAATTGTAGTGTAGTATAGACCATTAGTCTAGGTATATAAGGTAGACAATCCTATACAAAGCTTTCTATCAAGTTCTCTTGTAATCAACCTAATCTAAGATCATTCTTTTGACTTAACTCTAGTCTTAAGTTCATAACATTCTTCTACTTGTAGAATTTGTATACAACAATGTACTCAATGCTACTACACAAACATTAATGTATACCCAGAATGAGATTTCATATTTGTAAATTTGCTATAGACCTTAATAATCTCTAAAGCACTCTGAAAATAAAGATATCTACTGCACAACAATAGTATGCCAATAGTTAGCTGAGGACTATACCTTTGGACTTCCAGATAGAACAACAAGTATTTGTTAAAGCCTAGTTCTTTTATATTATATAACCCTCAAAAAATACATGTTGTCCACCTAGTGTTCTATATGTCCATACTTGAGTCTACTACATCTAATACCTTTTTTAGTTAATCTAAACCTCTACCATCACTGGTTATTATTGATAGTAAACCTGAATATGAGATCTTCTGAATTATCAACCTGAAAATTGATTGTAGATATGTATACAAGCTACTGTACAAAGCCATCTAATTAGAATACAAAAACACAGAAAAATAATCTAATTGGCTATTTATTCCAGAACTTACTAATGTTCCCAATGTTATATTTGATTTTTACCATACCTACTCTAACAAATCTAGTCCTCTTCCACTACCTCTGCTTTAACAGCAATCTACCATCATCTTGTATTTTTTCTTCTCTTATTTGTTTTTCTCTCAGACTCAAAGAATCTATGTTTATTTCTCCTTTTTATTTCTTTCTCTCTTCATTACTAAAGCCATAGTATACTCTACTCTATATACAAATAGAGTATTAAGAGCTCAGTATTAAGAGAGACATACTGTCACATACCATCTGATTATATTTAATATATATACCCTTTTATCCTCTTTCAGTATAGATCACACTCTATCCTAATCACCTATTAATCCAAGAACTAAAACCTCTCCATTTCTCATTAATCTCATGGAGTTCCAAACAATAACTCAGAGTATGTACAGTAGTATTATTATTAGGAAATACTTTTGTATTTAAGAACAATAGTCATCATATGTAGTTCTTTAGTCTGATAATCAACTTAGAATTGTGCTATACTTACTCTAAGCTCATCTGAATCCCCTTTTCTAAAATACAACTACACAACAATGTTAAGCTAGGTATAACATCTTTCCATTAAAGCTAAGGTCATCTTATCTATATAAGCATTACTTCCAAACTTCTTCCACCTCCATATTCTATCAAGTTGTATTATTCATTCCATCTTCTATATTACTTGTGGATATTTCTGGCAAGTATGAATCATTCTTAACACTTTTCAAGCTTTAACACAATTCTCATTATTATTGATCAGCTCTGTAAGTAGACTATATTTATTTTAATAGTAAATACCATCACTTCACATAAGCTGGCAAAGTTATTTGTTGTCCATATCTTTTCTAAACACAGTATTCCATCTTATATTAATTTTGACTATAGATCTAAATTTGTCTCAAATTTCTTTTATTCTTGATCTTCACTCTCAATATGTGACTTTATTTTACCTCTAGATACTATCTAAAAAGACAATGGCTAGATAGAATATACAAATCAAATATTAGAACAGTGCCTGTATATTTACTACAACTATTAACAAGACAATTGGTTAGGCCTTCTTTTACTTACAGAATTCACTTATAATAACATGTCTAGTGCTACTACTGGTATTTTACCTTTCTTTGTGAATAAAAGCTACCATCTGAACATTAACATTTATTCTGAATATGACATCTCCTCTTATATCGATAACTTTGCTATAAATATCAATGACCTCTAAAAGAAGAAATATCTACTTTACAATGACAGTACCAGTGGTCAGGTAATGTATACAGACTCCTAGCTCCAGATTTCCAAGTGAGACAATAAGTTTTTGTGAAAGCTTAATTCTTTCATATTATACATCTCTTAAAAAAACTATCAGAGAAATATCTAGGATCTTTCAAAATCATTAACCAAGCTAGTACCCTATCAGAGTTAAAGACAGTAGACTTTGTTTCTTTTCATTTTCATTTTCATTTTCATTTTATTTATTGGGACTTAGGGTTAGAAGTTAGTGTGATGGTCACATCACAGGTCCATTTTTGTAAATATCTTTTTAGTATATATGTTCTCTACAATTAAAGGCAAAGGGTAATTATTTTTTACAGTCCACTCATTTAAATATCTCTGTACTATCTGCTTCTTTCCATCTTTTTTTCCTACAAAGAATACTAGTGCTATTTAAGGTGACTTTGAGGGCCTGATGTACCCTTTTAATTGTTCTGATATGCACTTGCATACCTCTTCTCTCCTCTCTTGACAATAGATATATCTTTCCCTTCCTTGGTACAAATCTCTTCTTTATATCAATAGCATGATCCCATAGCTTTCTTGTAGGCATTCTTTTACTGGCTTTCTTGCCAAAGACCTGGATCTACTTATAAAACCTTTCTAGTACTAGCCTTTTCACTTCCTCTTCTGATTTTGCTGTCTTCTCTTTCTCATCCCAAATCTTCCATCCTTCTACTATCTTTTTTACTTCTATCATTCTCTCCTTTCTTTGTTTTTCCTACTCTTTCTCCTCTCATTTCCTCCTCATTTCTTCTTTCTTCTCTTTTTTCTTTTGTTTTTCCCACCCTGATTTTCCTGCTTTGGTCTCTACTGCTTCCCATATTTCTCTGAACACCTCATCATTTTTACTTCTTCCATCCTCCAGTCAATTTCAAGATTGTGGCAAGCAAGTCATGGTATTTCCAAAATCACATTCTACTTCTGCCCTCCTATCATGTCTATCTCTGTACTCTCCCTATGTCTCTGATGATAAATATTTATTTTCACAATATGTTCTATTAGTCCCTTCTTATTGAATATCCAATCCACATTTCTTATGTATATTGGTCATTCTATTTTCTTCAACTTAAACCCCTGCTTTCTTGCAAACTCCAAACTCATTACTAATTCTATAGTTCCACTATCTAACAATGCCTCTATTATTACTCCCTCTTGTGTATCAATCCTCTCTAATCCAATTTTCACCATCACTTCTCTTAACATGTCCCCATTGTCTAGATTGCAGCATGATGTATTATCCACTACTCTAGAGAGCATTGCAAATCTGTTGTAGCTACTAAGACCTAATTGTGGACTATTAGATTTCCATTCCTATTTAAATTATTGTTCTGATTCTGTCTATTTCCCTCTTCAATCATCCTTTTTTATCCATCATTCTTATTTCCATATTCTAGTCTTCTTCCTTTCTCAATTCTGTCTCTTGTCCTCCTGTTTCTACATTTTCTTGCCAAGTATCCAAAACCCTTGCAGTTATAGCAATTCCTGTTTCTCTTGTCCACTTCTATGGTGTATAGATTGCATAGTACGAACCCTGCCCATTGATTCAGGTGTACCATTACTACATTTGTCCTTTTTACTTCTTTTATCAGAGCAGGCCCTGCAGAGATCCACTGTTAAAGAACCTCTTGCTTTCTTGGTCAAACTTGAGACTGTGGCAATTATTGCCATTGTGCTCCCTGATTGTTCAATCTTGGAGCCTATGTCCTATTGTCCCATTGTTCTCTCAGTCTCTTCTTTTCTCTCCTATTTTCTCTCCAATTCTTATACAAGTTAATAGCTCATTCATACCACTGCTTGATAATATCTAGTTAACATTCTGACTTCATAAGTCTTTACCAGATAGTTCCATTCATACTATGTTTGAACTCTTCTATCAATGGCTGCCCCTCATATCCACTTCCTCTTGCTACTCTCTTAAACTTTTGTACAAACTCTTCCATTGTTTTTCTTCTTTGCTCCAGTCTTCTTAATTTTGCTGCTTTAACTTTTTCTTTCTTCCCTCCTTCAAACTCTTTCTTTAGATCTACTAAGAATTCTCCTGCTGTCTTATATTTTAGTACTCCTGCCTCCAAGTCTTCTAGTACATTTTCCTTCCAAATATCTGCTGTTGCCCTCTGCACATATAACAATATCCACTGAATTTGCTTCTCTACTGCTACTTTTCTCATCCTCATTCTTAAATATAATCTGCATACTGTTACAAATCTGGAAATCTTTTCTGAGGTCTCATCAAATACTTGTGACTTAGCTACTTCTATATCTGTCCCTTGTACTCCTTCTTCTTCTTGTGCTGCCAACAGTACTTGGAGTTATACTTGTATTGCCACAAGTTGTTCCTATTGCTGCTGGATTATTTGCTCATAATTGATTCTACCATGTTGGCTCATAGTATATGGTGGTGGTGGTGATAGTGATAGTGATGGTGTTGCTAGTAATAATATAGGAGGTAAGAAGTTATGAGAGGATAGAATTGAACTGGTATTGGTTTCACTTTCTGACTTATATTTGTTATCTGAATCTATCCCAGTAAGTGCTAGTGAGCTCTCTTCTTGTTCTATCTTACACTGTCTACTAACTACTTCAACTACTAACTACTGCCCAAAGAAAACTATAAACAGTTTTGTTTTAAGCAAGACATTCTACTGTAGACTGAGCATGAAGAGCACTGGTCATTCCTCTATATGTACAGGTCACAAGGGAATTCTGTAGCACAAGGCTTCTATGTGAAAGTTTACAAGTATGCTACTTCAATACCACATACTCAAACAATGAGTACATCTGGACAGGAACCTGTGTTTAGTCTCTACCATCTACAGTAATCTTCTGGTAGCTGCTACCAACACCTTGGGCCTAGGGTCTAGTCTTATCTTCTTGACTTTGGGTGGTATTGCCCTTGGCTAAGGATAATAAGAGAGTTTAAAAGAAAATAAAGAAGGCTCTAAGTTGGGCAGTCTCAAGAATGAGAATCAAGTTCTAATGTTATAACTTAAAGACTTTAAGGTTAGTCAACAAAAAAAATCTTGTATTATGTTGTGGTAACCATTAATCACAAAGACTAATAGTAATACAACAAATAAATCTCTTAGTAGGATATCAAGTAGGAATTATAAGAGAACTTGAGAAAGAATCCCTAATATATTGCTATCCTATTTATATTATAGATTCATGGTCTATGCTAACAATAAATAATCCTACTCTAATGTCTATGTGTCATCCATGCTTCCACCATGCATTAACCTCATATCTTCTATAAGAATACCATGCTATATATATGTATTCTAATATCATCCTTCTAGTCCTTTCTTCTAGAGTCTAGGCTTATGACATCACATCATGTGATACATCATGTGACCACAGTCACATGCCTCTTCATCATTAAAAGAAAAAGAAATATTCAATCAAGAAAAATAGATAAAAGCAAAATAAAATTGTTAGTATCTTAGTATACCATAACATATTATGGTTAACACAAGAGAACTCAATAGAGAGCTCTGTACAGGATTATCTACCTTATATACTAAAACCTAATAATCTATGCTCTACTACTTTAGCCTACCCTAAATAACCATGTATTTTCCTTAAGATTAACATGTATATAATATATTATATAATATCATTCCTTTTAGATCCTTTTACTATCTTCCATTATGTTATGTAATTGTGTGACAGTGTAACCATGACAGCATTATAATGTGATATTTTATGATAGTGACTTGTAACATTATGCTAAATCATAATACTAAGTTCAAAACTAGAAAATAAATCAAGTCCACTTTTTGCCACTCTAGCATTACAGTTGGTATACTTGAATGAATGAGTATATAGTTCACCTTTCTTAGTCTCAGGTCTGAGTAGGTTTATCTTAAAGTTTGCCTTACAGTACCATACTATATTCTTGTGATGCTCAAGTTTATATAGTCTGTTGTATTTTTGGTATCTTGACTTATATACATGATACACAAACATAGTGTAGTCTAACTTCTAGCAATTCTTGCATTGTAGAATACTAGAATTCATACTTGTATCTCTAGTAATAATGATGTATTATTCTGGAATAAAGCTTTAGTTAATGAGCTGCTTGGCTTTCATGCTGTTCTGGAAGTTCCAAATGTTGACCTATACTACAGCCATGTCTGATTTCAGTAAAGCTTTGATAATATGCAGATGAGAAGCTAATATAGTGTCTTTAAAGAGATGGGTAGTCTTGATAACCCACTCAATGATATCTAGTGTAATAGGAAGATTAGTGTCATCAGCAAAAATAAGAAATACTTAATATCTTTAGATAAGACTTTAATTATGGAAGCCTTAGACTCATAATGTTGCTTAAGTCAACATTATTCAGTTTCTTAATGTATTTCTCCACAATATTAAAGTCTAATGAGGTAGCTACCTTGTGAGTGGTTACAACAATTCTTTTATTGTCAGAGTATATAAAGTTAACCAAGGTTTTAGATTTGATGTTCTTAAATCATCTATTGATATTGGCAATGTGTGTATTTGACTGTGTTATAACTCTTTCCACATTGTTTAACCCCATAAGTATGATAATTTGTTTTCTAGAAAGACCTTTAGTCATCATGTTTATTTTTGGTTTACCTTTCTAGCTTGATTTGCTCATGATATTGTGGATTTTAGAGACCTTATTGAGAGAAAGTTTAGAAAAGGTATTCTTAATCTTGAATATTTTCTTGATTTCTTGAAAAACTTCAACTTCATCAAGATACTTTTGCTGGGCCTTGGAGAAATGGGAGAAGGAACTCTAGAAATATCAGCCTGTTTGCCTTTATCTTTATCTGGGTTAGATGAAGTCTTCTTGTTAGAAGATGTCTTATTAAACTGAGCAGATACACATTGTCTAAAAGACATGTTCTTCTTATTACCCATAAGTTTATCCCAACAAGATTCATAAATTGCCAAAAGAAATTCCCATGCTATATATCCAAAGTTTGCAATTTGTGGAATGTTCTGAGTTGTTCTATTTTCCAATGGGCATTGTTTGATGAATGTCGCTATTCTAAGAAGAGAGCATGTGATATTCTGAGTGTCATCCTCTAAGTAAGTGTTTATGCCAAATAAGAAAATTGGACAAAAGTTACCATCCTATAATAATGGGTCTATAGGTTGGTTCTCTTAATATGGGATAACTGTGGGTTCTGACCTTAAGGCATACATGTGTTGATATCTGCTGCTACATGAGGAGCATATATGTTCTTAGTCACTGGTGTTGTATTACCAAAGTCTTACACTCTCTCTTTTAAGGATGTATAAGGAAAGTTCTTTTCTTCTATGTTTAACTTGTTCTGCCCATGTAAACAATTGGCTATTACTTGGATATGATCCAAATAGGCAACAAAAGATGCATTGGAGAGCACTAATGATTTTCTAGAACTGTTAGAATTATGGCCAGAAGACTAACCTCTAGAAGTCCATTGGTTTAGTTACAAAGTGATCTTGTAAACTATTTGTAGGGTTGATAGTAAAAGAAAACAATATATTCACTAAATCTTTTTAGACACTACCATACAAGATAGTGGTAAGAGAGAAAGAAACAATGTGCTCATCTGCTCTTTATTTTCTGGCTTGTTTTTATTCCCAATAATTTCTAGCTATGATATCCCTTAAGCTTTACTTGAATTTTGAAGTTCTGCTCAATCATCTTAATATGTTGCACTATTCTCTTTACTTTTATTCATATTCACAAGGTTTTTCCA
>Ga0157359_1000207_pt1 | contig 19670 bp, 10 predicted proteins | sample AttcapACBM3_FD_111482 | JGI IMG/M metagenome (GOLD analysis project Ga0157359, IMG submission 111482) | Fungus gardens microbial communities from leaf cutter ant in Botucatu, State of São Paulo, Brazil - Atta capiguara ACBM3 | ecosystem: Host-associated > Fungi > Mycelium > Unclassified ...
AAGTTTCAAATGGAAAGAAAAACCAATTCCTTGACTTACTTGATAACAACTATTGCTTTATTGAACCATCCTATATCAAGGGAGGTCCTTGGCTACAGTTGTTCAGACACTCAAACTCATTATGTGCATGTACATCAAGAGCAATCACAAGTCATGCTCCTATTGGAGAATATAGGCTTAGATTTTTCCCTAGGAAAGAATTTAAATGCCTGTGCAGTGTGTACTCTATTGAATCTAGGAGACATATTCTCTATAATTGTACAAGATTTAATAGCTATTGGAATCTGAGAAAAGACTCTCTTAGCCACTTTGTTATGTTTTTGAAGGCTAATCCTAATGTTTTTGCTTTCCTAGACAATTCATTCACTACTAGCATAAGTAGACCTTATAACTAGCTCTATCTTCTTTTTTTTTTCTTTCTCACTTTTCTTTTTCTTTTCTTTTCTTATAATCAATTAGTTCCTCTTCTTTTTCTTTTCTTTTTCTTTTTTTTTCTCTTTTCTTCTTCATATATGTTTGCTCCTATTGTATGTAGTTACAAAAGTAGCTACCATAGCCTACCATCATGCTCTGTGTAATAAATTGGTGATTTAAAAAAAATAAAAATAAAAAAGATTAGTGTAACATTACATATATATCATATGTAATTGTTATGATCACATGATAATTTGTTACACAAAATAATATAGAAGATTCTGGAATAATGATATAATATAATATATTTACTATATATTAATCTTATGGATAATATATGCTCTTTAGAGTAGGTTAGGTTTAGTATAGCACAGACTATTAGCCTAGTATATACAGAGTTACAAATGATAAGCTTTATTTTATTTCCCTTTTCTCTTTTTATTTTTATTTTTATTTAAATTTCTTTTTATTTTTAACTTAAGATTAAAGTTTAATATGATATTATACGTAACTATCATATGGTGACTCTATTGTCACAAATTGGTCATATATTATACAATCACATAAAAGATTCTAGAACTATAATATCATACTATATATCAATAGTATATAATATACATAGTCTTTAAGATAGGCCAGGATTTATATAGTATAAACCATTAGTCTAGTATATATAAGTAAAATACATTACACTTAGAAACTCTATTAAGTTCTCTTATGATTACCCAATCCAAGGTTATTCTTTCAATTTTATTGAAGATCTTAAGTTCTATATATAAGATAGATACTTTATAACTAGAACTTTATCAAGTTCTCTTACATTAACCCAATACTTCTTTTACTCTTATACTTAAGCTTAAGTTGTAAGAGGAGTTTCCAAATATGATATCAGAAAAGTTTGGCTACTTCTTCTATACTTACAATAGTATGAGTGAGAATAAAGTACACAGTTTTTCAACTACCATCATCACTGCATTAAAGCTTACAAACTCTAGTAGTTATATGATAAAGTCTATGTTGTTTGTCCATTATACATTTAAGACTAAAAGAAAATGTAATTCTCCAAGAAGTAGATGTTGAATGGACTTTGTTTGCATATACAAGTTATAGATACTAACATATCTAAGCTCACTAGTAGTTCCTAGATACTAGTTCTAAAGTCTTCCAATACTTACATGATCTGCTATTCTTGAGTTGTATTAGAAGGAGATAATATATTAGTAGAGACTCAGTGAATATCTATTAGCAGAATTTTTTCTTCTTCTACTACTACTATATTTTTCAGGATATGGATAACAAGAAACTTCAGCTTGATTAATATTACATTCTTATTGTTATAGAAGCTAGTGCCATATTTAGGCATATTAACTTTAATATCAAATCTTATCTCTATATATACAAGTATTATTTGTCTTCTACAAACTCTTAGATCCTATTCTCTTACTGGTCTCTATACTACCAATACTATTATAACCTTAATACTGGCTCAAGTTGCAACTAAGGCAAAGACTTAAGTTAAGAGATAAGAAATGATTAATTGGTAAAGCATAAGGATACAAGAATATATCTATGACTATATATATCTATAGACTATGAGGAAAATACACAGCAAATATATGTCCATGATATTACAATATATAAGGATAGGAAGAGAAAACAACAAGGAAACAGAACCTACTACATAAGGCACTAACTGATACAACCTATGGTATAGCTGATCATTGCATTATACCCTAAACCCTACAACATGTTGAAGTCATACTGAAGACATGAGAAGGTGATTGTAACAAATACTACTTTTCATTATCCAAGACCAAATATATCCTCTTTCATAGACTTCACTAGTAACTACCAAATAGATTATACTTTTCTAATTATCTGCTTTCTATTGGGATGACTGACAAAAGTCCATAGAGTTTACAGAGTCCACTCCAGAGAACCTAAGAAAGTATTAACAACTATACTAAAGATAGGACTTATCTTCAGAAAATCTAAGAGAACAAAATAAGGTCTCCTAGAAGAAATAGTTCTAAATAATCTAGAATATATTCCAATTTAGCAGAATAGTACTGAATAAGCTGGGGATTATAGTATTCAGATAGTCAGGCACTCTGATGAAAACATCTAGAATAATTTCTATAAATAGCAGGCACTTATTTGATGGCAATCTAAAGCAGAAGAAAATGCTTAGGATAGTACTAGTAGAGGTCAGAGTTTGGCAGAAGTAGTACTGGAGAGGGTACAACAAACTCTATGGTCTTGGGCTAGACATTGGGCTCTGTTGTCAAAGATTTGGAGTTTGGGGTTTGTTGTTTCTTTACACTTTCCATATATCTAGTTATTCACAAGTTAGTTTATATATAACTAGAACAAGATTCTCTAGGTATTGTTATTCTTTAGAAGTAGCCAACACATCAAATAGTTTGAAAACATGTTTAGAGAGAAGTTGGCTATTAGAGCTTTTTGTAAAGGAACAACAAACTTAAAAGTTTGAAGTAAAAAACTTAGAGTTTACTTCTATATCCAATTTTTTATCTCAAAATCACAGAGTTTGTCATACTTACTCTAGTATTTCCTTATCCTAGCTCCAACCACTATCAATACCTTCATAGTAATTACTCCATACCTCTAATTACTATCAGATAATTACCTACTATTTCTGAATATTATTTTAGATATTTCTATCAGAGTGCTTGACCATCTAGACATTATTTATTGACATGTTAGCATTGTTCTGCTAGATTGAAATGTATTCTAGAGTACTTAGCAGAGTTGCTACCTTTAAGAGATCTTATTTTGTTCTCTTAAGTCTTTCCTGGAAAGAAGCTCTTATTGGATGTATTATTGTCATAGTCTGAACTCTAAGCTATATCTGATCCTGTCTTAGATAATACTCAACTTATATCTGAGTTGCATCTTTTTCCACAGAAATGGTACTCATTATCTATGTTAGACTGTTTTTCTATAAAAGGGTACTTTACTTACTCTAGCATAAACTCTAAAATATATATCATCTTCAACAACAAATGTATTTGTTCCAAACTCCAAGGATATGTAGTCTTCTATAATGAACATATCTATTTTAAACTCTGAAGTATGTTGTTTTTTATAGCAGACATACTTGTCCAAAAATCTGATAGCATTTCAGCAGATTTACTCCTATCCATACCTAATGTCAAATATTGTCTTATTTTAGATCAACTCAATCTATACCAAGACAGTGACATCACCCAAAGTGAAGATATCTCTACTTAATGCTCCAGTTGTCTTAGATAACACTCTAGTATATAAAACTAGTAGTTATACTATAATAGCTACCCTGATAATTGACTAAAGATTAACACTAACCTCCAATGTCAATAAGCAACAGTTCTCCTTTAGATCATGAACTTTCCATCTCTAGGTCTTTCTCTGAAATTGTGACTAAGTGACTGTTAGATAATACAACACATAAGTTAAAGCTAAGGTTATTCAGAAGTTTATGTCCTATATACCCTAGATAAGCCCAATGTTATGAGATACCCTTAGTGTTACAACTTAATTTAGTTAATTCTATATATTATAACTATGCCCTAGTATTATATTACTGATTACAAAGTTAAGTTTTTCTAATATCTCAAGAAGCCTACTCAACTACTATTAGTGCTTATATTATAAGATTTATACTCCAAATCATTCATGACTACTGCAATAAATTTATTAAACAGAGGGTTAGTATCAGGGTTAGAATAAGAGAAGTAACAAAGCAAGTAAAGCAAGGTTTATTGTGATAAAGTTGGCACAATAGTTAGAGAATCACTTTCAACCACTATTTTATCTTTATATAGACTTATTAGGTATCATTGACATACATGCCAAAACATGTTAAAAATAGGACTATCATTCAAGGTGATAATGCTATTGGTGGTAGATAAACAACTGCATAGCTGATTACTAAAAGATAGTATAAATAACTATTTTTTCTTATATACTATATAAGATGGCTATGATTGGTTACTAAGTGAATAGTAATCTAAAAAAGTAAACAACTACTTTTGGCTTACAGCAAATTACTTATTGCTTACTAAGTTGTTCTCCTGTCCTAAGTACAATAATATTATTACTACTTACAATATTGAAAAAAGAGATTATTCTCAGTAGGTTGCTTATAAATAGGACTGCTATGGCCAGATCAGCTGTTGAGCTTACATAATTGTTCATATAGTATTGCTCAGTCATGATGTACTAAACAGTGGTACTTACCTTAACAAGTTTTTTATATATAAATCTAGATAGTTATGTGATTTCTCTTCTTCCTATACTATAAGCTTGCTTAACACTCATAGAGTTAGGGTTAGGGGTTGGCATGATGTCACATATCACATGACACAGTCACAAGTCATAGTCATACAATCATATATCATACAGAAGGATATAGAAGATTCTAGAACAATAATATTATATTATATATCAACAATATATGATATATATATTCTTTAAAGTAGGCTAGATTTAGTGTAGTATAAATATAAATCATTAGCCATGTATATATAAGGTCAACACTTTATTCCTAGAACTTTATGAAGTTTTCTTGTTTTGATCCTAATATAAGATTCTTTTGTTAACTTCACTTTATAAGTCTTTAATTATAATAACTGAAAGAGTCTACAGAACTTTGTGGACTTTTACAACCTCCAAAAAAACCTAAGTTTTATTAACTACAGATTACAATAATACAGATTACCTTCAGGAAATCTAAGAGAACAAATTAAGATTTCTAAAAATAGGAAATATTCTACATATTTATACTATATATTCCAAACTTTTAGATTAGCATACTTTATAAAAAAGAATAAGATAGTATAGTTAGAGGCATTTTTGACAGAAACATTTAAAATATTAGCCTAAAAAGAAAGAAGGACTTCACTAGTAATAGCAGAGAAAAGACAATAATAATAGATAGAATTAAAATTGGTAGAGATCTGAAGTAGAAAATAGCATTGTTATGATTTAAGACTTAGTGATTACTCAAGAAAAGAACCTTGTATAGGATTTACACAAGAAAACTCAATAAAGTTTTTAGTATAGAGTATTTATCTTATATATGCTAGCTAGTAGTCTATATGAGACTAATAACTATATAATATTATTCTTCTAAAATCTTCTATGTTCTTCCATATATTATGTGATTGTATGACCATGACAGTTGTGACAGCCACCAGATAATGCCTCCTTTCTCATCTACACTCCCTATTCTCTTCTATTACAGATCATATTGTCCATACTACTATAAATATTCTCACTAGATTCTTGACAACTTCATGAATCTCTACTACAGACATCTAAGAATCACCAAAAATAGAGTAACACTTAATAGTATCCATTCCTAGATAACTACTCTGGATAGCATACTTAATATATAAGCTAGTAGTTATATTGTAAAGCCTTATCCTGAAAATTGACTAAAACTATTACTAACTTCTAGTGTTAGTAACAATATACCTCCTACCTTCTAGTAGACTTGTCCACCTACTATGTTCTGAGTATCTCTTTCAAAAAATACAACCAGTGTAACTAGTAAAAATATAGTATATAAGCTGAAGCTGTGGATTATTACAAATCACATATTCTGTGTACTCAGATAATGTACAACCTACTTCTTTGGACTTCTGAGGTCCTATTATTAGATCTTGGATAATAAGGTGTGAACTGCATTTAACAACTTTTAAAAATTCTTGTGACTGACCAACTACTATAGGCAGTTTATTAAAATATTTGTATACATAGTATTATAAACTTTATTCAGCTGGTATCTCCACAACTAGTATACTGATTTTCACAAACTAAGTTGTGCTGGAAAGCCCCCAAATAAGGGCTATCTGCATATATGTAGAATGTACAAAAGCAACAACAAAAAACTAAGATATCAGGCCATCAGTAACTGTAAAATCTTTGTTTGCTAATATCTTATGAACAGCTAGATGGATTTGCATGATCAAACTTGCATTGGAAAGTACTTATTGAACTGTTTCCAATGATATATCATATATCATATATGGATCAGTATCCATAGAGATATAAGCATATCAATGTAGTAATATAATTAGTTACCTTCTAAAATTAGCCTAATAGCTACTATGACAGATGATAGCTCCCATCAGGTACAACTTTTGATCATGTGATGGAAATAGCTTGTATACAGACCATCACTATTTTGTATATATACCTCTATATCTAAGAATTAAACCTCAGACTTAATAACATTAATTTTTATTCTTTATTATCTGTATTGATCTTAATTATGATTGTCATCATGATTGAACTTCTGAATCACTCCTAAACCTCTGAGAGTGTACCCAAGGTTCAGATATCACAAATAAGTGAGTATTTCATTTTGTAATAGTTATAATACTTCTAAAACCTTTTAACCTATTGTTCTCCTCAATACTTTAGGAAAACTTGTCAAAAAAGTCATTAGTGTTAGACTACAAGTATACTATACCACCTCAAATCTTATTTATCCTAATCAAATGGAGAGTATCAAACAATGTTCAACTGTAGATACCAGAATCTACCTAACTTATCTTATATATATGAGATAAACTACAGGTCTTTATAGAAAACACTCTTTCATTCAACATTGCTCAGTTTTTTCCTTCTTTAAACCATTCTGGCTTTCATTTAGTAGATACTTTTTCTGATCATTTTTTTATTTTAGTTAACAAAAAAGATTCTGATATATTAACTTCTCATTACAATAGACTTAATAATATTCTTAAGAATTCCTTTATAAGTTAAGATACTATTCTTATCATTATAGTTACTACTGTTAAGAATAAAGTAGCCACTTTAGTCTTTTATGTATATAGAGGTCAGGAAATCATTACCAAGATTGTTCACTATACCATAAATATCACACCTATAGAAGTCAAACTCTTTGCCATTGAATGCAGGGTAAATCATGCAGTACAATTACAAGATATTGCTTGTATCATCATCATCATCAATATAATTCCAACTACTAAACAGATCTTTGGCTCATCTGTTTATCCATATCAGCTTCATTCTATTACAATATTTAAAGATCTCAGGTCTTTTTTTTAAAAGAACAAGAATAATACAATTGCTTTTTATAATTATTTAGATAGCATCAAGTAGTTGTCATATCTCTTAGTAGATAAAGAGTCAAAACAATTTAAGATGGATTCTGTATTTCTGAGCAGAAAATTATAGGAGTTAAGCAGGAAAATAATAATAATAATAATACAACACCATGGTAAAGTAATGGCAAATGTATTTCCAAGCCTCACAGTACAAAGAAACAAAATTTCTCAAATTAAATAACAATAATTATCAACTTATTTGTCCAACATACTCTAAGGGTAGTGCTTGGCTAAAGTACTTCAGTTTATCAAATTCAATGTGTACTTGGATTACAAGACTTTATTGGTGAGTATAGGCTTAGATTCTTCCCTAAAGCATCTTTCATATATCTATATAAATTATGTCCTATTGAAATGAGGAGATATATTCTTTTCAATTGTATGTGTTACATAAAGTCTCGGAATCCAAGAAGGAAATATCTCAAGGATATTTATATTCTTACATTTTTAGAGTTCAATTCTGAAGCATTTTGTTTTCAAAATAGTGTTACTTAGAACTTATCAGTCTTATAGTTTTTTCTATTTCTATTTCTATTTCTTATTTATATTTAAGTAATCACATTGTGTAGTCACTATTATCTATCATTGTATCCTATGTAATAAAAATCTCTTACTCTTCTTAGAGTTGAAGTGAAAATTCATAATAAAATAGAAATGTTTTTTTAAATCAATGATTTATCATACAGAATCCATTTAGTACTGCTTAGGCAATCCTAAAATGCTATTGATTTATTGCATCCTTTGTTGAAAAATTCTTTAAGGTCTTGAGATATCATGATAGACTGTAATTAATAAAGATAGGAGAATGAATCAAAGATCTGCCTTACAGAGTGGATAGCACCCTAATAACAATAATGTAATCAACATTTTGAAGATGAACAGTTTGATTGATCTTATATCTGATAGCAAACAATTTTGCTTTGGTAGAAGTGACATTGACAGCATAATTGATTGTTTTGGCCAGAATGTTTTGAATAGAGCAGATATATAAAATTGAAGTGGCAACATTGTTTTTGATACTTGCATCAGAAATAACAATAACAGTTTTAGTATCTATACAGGAATCTTTAAAGATTTTATTGAGATTTTGAAGGTAGGCATTTATAAAGTTCTTCTATTTGCAGTTTATTATATAGAAAAGAAATTTATTAGAAACTTTTTCTACTAAATGAAACCCCAATGAGAGTTCTTTGCATAAACTGTCAAATAAAAAAAAGAGACTGTTGATATAATCATTAGAATCAACAATGAAGCTCTTGAGTTTTTTGTATTGTTTAGAAGTCAAGTTCCCTAGTGATAGCCAGTAAGGATTTGCTTTCTTTGAATTATGTTTGTCCAGAAGCAAGTTAAGAACATAATATTTTGGTAAAAACATCATTCTTAGCTGTTGTCTTTTACTGATTTTTTTAAGGTATAGGTATATAAAAATAAGGCCAGTAATTACTTTGACTTCTCATGAAGGTAATATATAAAAAGCACCTATAATTCATAGTACTATTCTTTATTGTATCTTTCTTAGTTCCTTAAGAGAGTAATAAAGAGAGGCATTTTTGAAGTATCAAAGTGGGAACCCATAGAGAGTGATGGATATAATATATATATGATATAAGTGTTATTTATAAAAGAGTAACAGACTTCTAGTAGAATTTTCCAACATCTTTATGTCTTTGATAGTTGATAAAGCTTTGTTGGAATAGAGATAAATGTGTTTATGGAAATAAAGTTTCCTACCAAATATGAATCTGAAAAATTTCTAGCTTTTCTTTGTTCATAATAGAGAACTTCCTAGCAAACCAAGATTCAAAGAAGAAGAATCAAAATTCTTGGTTAACCTAGAAAAATGAATTTTTTTGTTTTTGCATGTTTGATAGTGAGACCAAATTATTCAACAAGAGAGAAAATAATACTATAACTACAAAAAAGATTTGCATTTGATTTTTCAAAACTTTTTTCTTGAGAAATAAAAAGACTATTATCCACAAAAGAAAGAATAGAGATGGGTATATTATATAAAATATTTTTTAGTTCTTTTTCCAAATATATGATAGATGGAAGCAATGTAGAGAGTAGAGAAAATAGAAGAGAGGACAAAGCTTTGCTCTCTCCTTTATTTTTTTTCCAGACATACTGAGTTCTTCTATCAATTAAATATTTGGAAAAGAAAGAAGAGATTTCTGAATCAAAACTAGCCTTGTCCAAAATTATTGAAAGAAGGGATATGATTAAGTAAAGAAAAAAGCTAGGTGATATCAAAAATCAAAGTACTTATGTAGAGACTTTTAATCTAGAAGCTGGATTACATTGATATAAGTACTTGTTTAATACTTACAAGTATCAGATAATGTTACAAACTCAAGATCTTAGATTTGTCAGACTTATAAAGTTTGGACCCAAGTTTCTTTTGATTCTCTTTTTATTTTCTTTTTATTTTTCTTTTCTTTCTTTTAGTTTTTACTTTAGGGACTAGGGTTAGGGTTTGACATGACATGACAGTCACATGGTCACAGGTCACATGGTTACAAAAGAAAGATGTAGAAGGTTTGGAAGAGATGACATCATACTATATAAATAACACATAGTGACTTTAAGGCAAAACACATAGTTATTTAGGGTAAGCTAAAGTAGTAGTTTCATGGACTATGAGGTTTTAGTATATAAGGTAAACAATTCTGCACAGAGTTCTCTATTGAGTTCTCTTATGTAAACCTTATACAAGATTCTTCTTCTTGACCATCTCTAAGATCTTTGACTTGTAACAAGATTGGATCAAGAAAATAAATCTTATATTAGAATAAATACAAGAAAACTTAATGGAGTTTCTTATACAAAACTGTTTACCTTATATATGCTTGACTACTGGTCCATGCTATACTACTATTAGCCTACCCTATAAGGTTATATATTATCCTTAAGGTCAACTTGTATAAAATATATTGTATGATATTATCTTATTTCAGAGTCTTCTACAATATTCCATGTTTCATGTGATTGTGTAACTGTGACTGATGTGTGACATCATGCTAACATCTAACCCTAAGTCCAAATATAAAATAAAATGAAAAATAAAATAAAAATTAGAAAGGAAAACAAAAAATTTGATTCAGACTAAGTATAAGATCTAGAATTATATAAATCTATAACTAGTTACTTTACTCTCATAGCTTACAAAGTAATATTTTAGATAAGCTGCCAGTAAAAGATAGTAGCAGCTTTATTTTTAACTAAGGCTGAGCATATGGCCCTTTCTAATTGAGGCCATCAGCTTATTTAGACAAGAAACCTTCTCAATAAAGTTAGTATTAATTTTTCAACTTTTTATATTTATGATGATAATCTTAGCTCATTTTAGAAATCCAAGAGAAAATAGAATAATTAAAGTCTACCATCTTTAATTCTGACATTACCCTCCTTCAAGGTTTCTTTTCTAAAGAAACTAACTTTTATTTTTGCCAGTTTCTCTCCAACTTCTTTGAGTACTCATTCTCAAATTTGCTATTATTTCACCTATATAGTATCTTTGCCATATATTTTCCTAGTAATTCTTCTCTTCTAAAATATTTTTCCTCTGCTATTTCTAACTTCTGCATTCAGCATTTCCTTAAATTCTGTTATTATCTCCTTTGTATTATCTAAATCCTCTTCATTTTTCCAAAATCCATGTTCTGCTGTAAACCCCTTCCATGACACCAAGTACTTTACAACTTCTCTTACTTTTCTTTTATTCAATATCTTTTCAACTTTTCATTTTTTGACTCTTTTTACCTCTATTAGTTTCACTTCTTTAGTTCTCTATCCCTCTACTTGTTCCTTATACCATACTACTCAACTAACATTTACTACTGGATAAATTCTCATTAATATTAGTAGTTGTAATTTGACCACATTAGTTGAAACCACTTTCTCAATAATATATAGATCTATATATTAGTTTACCAATTTCCTCACTAGTTACTCTTTGAACACTAAGTCTTTCATGCTGTTAGATATGGTTCACACCAGAAGGTGAAAGTCTACATGGTTGACTCAGTGATGTGAACTTGTAGAATAACCTTGGCTTTAGCTTATATACTATACCATCTGTCTACTGCATGGTTACAACTTTAGAGAATTAAATAAAGTCCAAGATGGATATGGGTACTGATTCAGTATATTACTGTTAAATACCAGAGATCAAATTCAATAAGAATTATCTTTGTTGATTATCATACTAGTGAATTACAGTGTAAATACTAGTCTTATATACAAGTAAGAGATATAGGAGATGCTCAGAGTTTCAGTGTATTACCCCTATTACTCTGAGCAGAGGTTTTAGCTGTGAAATACTAATAGGAGTAAGATAGGAGAATCTTGCCATAGAAGACTAAATTTAATAGAAGTATCCCCATCATAAAAGACTAGATATCTGGATTGTTGTATCATCACTGCAGAAACATCCTCTGAATAGTTAGACTTGACATATAATATATGCTCAGCATTATCTTATTGCTCTTTTTCCATTCTTCTACTTCTTTCCTTCTCTTATCTGCTTATTATTTCATTTTTTCTTATGCTTTTATTAATACTGCTTCTACTTCTTTCTGCACTTTCCTTATTATTTCTACAAATTCTGTCACTTTTCCACTTTTCCTTTCTTTCTTGGTTCATCTTCCCTGTCTGACCATCTGTTTGTAGATTGAATGATGTTGACAACTTCATTTCAATACTCAACATTTTATTCAGTTTCCTTACTATTTTCACTGCAAAATATAGTCCTTGGTCTAACACCACTCTCTCTGGCAGCCTATGTAACTTCTAAACATCATCTCTAAACAACTGTGCTAAGCCTTCTACCAACATTCCTTCTGTTGTTTCCACAAAATGTACCATCCTAGACAACCTATTATAGACCACTAGAATTGCATCTTTTCCAGCTATTATTGGTAACTTAGTAATGAAGTTAACTGTTAGATATATCTATGACTTCTCTGGTATCTTGCTTAATTTCAACTTTCCCACTAGTGTCTCTGTCCTATTCTTTATCCTCTGGTCTATATCACACCCCTTTATATATCTTCTCATATCTCTTGTTACTCCTAGCCACTAATAATTCCTCATCACCAAATCTGTCATTTTCCATCTTCTTCTATGTCCTACTACTGGTATATTATGGTATAATTTGATTATTTACACCCTGAACTCTTCATCCTTCAGTATATATACTCTTTCTTCTTTTAACACCAAGTTCCCTTCTTTTCATTTCCTTACAACTCCTTGACTTCTGCTTTCTTCATTTTCTCTACTACTCTAACTACTTCTTTATCTTTTCTCCTAGCTTTTTTTGATTTTTTCTACTATATCTACTTCTAGTCCTTCTATTACCAGTTCTGTTAAGCTACAAATCCATTTGTTCTTAATTAATATTTAATTATATTTATCATTCTCAGTCCCTACTTTTTAGTCCCATCTTTTACTAAGTATATTTACTTTTCCCATTTCTGTTCCTAGCACATATTTCAAGATGAAATCAAATCTTGACAGATACAATGCTTATTCTGCTTGTCTTCCATTCAATTTCTATACTTTCATGAAATATTCTAAATTTGTATAGTTTGTCTAGATCTTGAACTTAAACTCTATACCTTCTAATAAATATCTCTAATTTTCTAACCTTCTTATTATCATTAATATCTCCTTATTATAAATTTTATAATTCTTCTCTATCTTATTTTGAGAGAAATGCTACTGGTCTCCACTTTCTATTATTACATATCATAGATAATATATCTCCTGTAGCATAATCTAGCACATCAAATTTTATTCTTATTTTTTGTCTAAGTTCAGTACTACTAATACTAGTTTCTTGGTGAACTTCTTCTTCAACTCTCTAAATGCCTCTTCTTGCTTTTCTGTCCAATCCTACTTTTGATCTTTTTTTACTAGATTGTATAACAGTCTATGTCAAGTTCACAAATGGTGGACTTAGTTTTTCTCTATTTTATCTTTTATTTTTATTTTCTTTTTGTTTTATTTTCTTAGTCTTCTATTTTTAGAACATAGGGTTAGGGTTAACAACAGAGGCAGAGAACAGAGTAGAAGGATCTAGAACAAATGATGTCATAACAATATAGACACCATATATTGACCTTATGTTCTACACATGGTCGTTTAGGGTAGGATGCACAGTAGTAAGCATAGACCATCAGTAGTAGTATATAAGGTAGATTAGTTTGTAAAGGGATCTCTATTGAGTTCTCTTGTATTACTCAATACAAGAGTTGTTCTTCTGTCTCCCTCTAAAGACTTAAGATCATAACAGTCTAGCTATTACTGTGAAATCTTTAATGAACTACCAATAATAATTTGCTGGTCCTAAAAACTTCTGTATATCTTTGACTTCTTTCAGAGTCAGTTATTCAAATACTCTACTAATCTTTTCTTCTTCCATTTTTATTCCTTCTAGTCTAATTACTACCTCCAAAAACCTGACTTCCTATATCTTCCACTTATATTTTTCTAGTTTTACATACAAATCATTCTCTGCTAATCTTCTTACCACTTCTTCTACTACTTCACTATGTTCTTTCTCTTCTTCCATTCCTACTATTACATCATCTATAAAGTTTGCCACTTTTCCAGTATTGATAATATTTCAAAGAATTTCATTCATCATAGTCTAAAAAGTTGCCAGTGAGTTCATCAGTCCAAAAAACATAACCATTGGCTTGAATGACTCTTCTAGAGTCATAGATACTGCCTTCCATTTATCTCCCTCCTTTATCTGTACATTATTTTATTTTTAATAGTCCACTCATTTAAATATTTATAGTCCTGTACCATTCTTCTTTCCTACAAAAAAACACTAATGTGGTTTCAGATGACTTCAAGAGTCTAATATATTCTTTCCTTAATTTTTCTGATATGAACTTATGCACTTCCTCTCTCTCTTCTCTCAACAACAGATACATCTTTCCCTTCCTTGGCACAAACCCTTTCTTTGTTTCTATTGCATGATTCCACAGTTTTATTGTGGGAATTATTTCACTGTTTATTTCCAAATATGTGAATTTACTTATGAAAGCATTCTAGTGCTAGCTTTTTTGCTTCCTCCTCTGATTTTGCTACTTCTTCTTTATCCCAAATCTCCTACTCTTTTACCTTTTTCTTCACTTCTATTGTTTTATTCTTTTTTGTTTTTTTTTCCTTCTTCTTCTGCTCTCTCTCCTCTTGTTTCTTTCCTTTTTCTACTTTTTTCTCTTCCTCTCTTTGCTTTTACTACTCTAATTTTTCCTACTTCAGTCTCCACTATTATCTACACTTCTCTGGACATCTCATTTTTTTACCTCTCCTGTTCTCCAATTAATTTCAGGATTGTGGTGAACAAGTCATGGCATTCCCAAAATCATATTCCACTTCTAACCTCCAATTACATCAATCTCCATCTTTTTCCTATGCCTCTGGTGATAAATATTCACCTCTGCTGTGTGCTCAATTAGTCCCTCCTTGTTAAAGAAACCATCCACATTCCTCACATATATAGATCTTTCTATTTTCTTCAACTTAAATTCTTGCTTTCTCACAAACTCAGAACTCATAACCAACCCCATTACCCCACTATCTAATAATACATCTACTATTACTCTTTCCTATGTATTAATTCTTTCCAACCCAATCTTTATTATAACTTCTCTTAGCATGTTCCTATTATCCAGATTGTAGCAGGATATATTATTTACTATCCTCCTGAGTATTGCAAATCTGTTATAATTATTGAGACCTAATTAAGGACTACCAGGTATCTTTCCCTATTTAAATTATCACTATGTTGTCTATTGTCCTGCCTTTCTTCATACTTCAATATCCTCCCTTGTCTTATTATTCCCCTCAGCCTACAGTTTCTTGCAATATGTCCAAAACCTCTACAGTTATAGCAATTCCTTTCTCTATCCACATCTATAGTGTATAGATTGTGCCTAGACATCAATCCTGTATATTGATTTGGGTTTACCATAGTTGTATTAGTCCTTTCAACTTCTTCTACTAGTATAGTGTCAGGAGTACAGCATGAAGTACATATATAGTACTAGCCAGATGTCAAAGCTAAGCTTGACATTATGTACTTTTAGTGTAACTGGTTCAGTGGCTGGTCTGTTCCTAACATATAGGCCCTGTTAGAATTTGTTATAGAGAAGCCTCCTATATCCTTAGCCAAACTTGAGGCTGTAGCAGTATTTGTAGAATATCTCTTTGTTCTACCTTGAAGCCTAAGCTCTGTTGTTCCTCCCTTTTTACAGCTTCTCCTCATCTCTCTTGCTTTCCCTTCAATTTCTATCTAGATTGATTATGTGTTTATATCATTGATTGATTGACTCTGGTTAGCATTCTATCTCCATAAGTCTTTGCTGGATAGTATCTTTCATGTTTTATTTTAACTCCTGAATCAGTGGCTATCTCTTATATTTACTATCTTTTGCTACTCTTCTAAATACCTATACAAATTCTTTCATTGTTTATCTCCCTTACTCTAACCTCTTTAGCTCTACTACTTTTGTTGTTTCCTCATCTTCTTTTATAAATTCTTTTTTTAAATCTGCTAAAAAGTCTTCCACAATTTCATATTCCAAATTTTATGTTTCTAGATTCTCCAACATATTTTATTCCTAGACATCTGCTGATTTCCCCTACACATATAACAAAATTTACTATATCTGTTATTCTACCATATCTCTCCTTATTCTCATTCTTAAGAATAGCTTACATACTGTTACAAGCACCAAAATCTTTCCTGAACTCCCATTAAACACTTGTGGCTTAGCCACTTCTATACTTGTTCCTATATTGGGCCTAGATATTGTTGCTTCTGCTTTTGCTCCTTATGCTACCAATAGCACTTGAATTTGTGCTTGCATTACTACAAGCTGTTCTTGTTCCTGTCAGATAATTGTTTGAAAGTTATATTAACTCATATTGTATTATAGTAATGAATTGATGGGTAATAGTGATAATGATAGTAGAGATGGGATAGATGGTAATAATATATATACCAGAAGAATAGAACTGGTGCTGGTTTCCTCCTCTGAATTGTACTCCAAGCTAGAATCAATCTCTGTAAGTGCTAATGGGCTCTCTTCCTATTCTATCTAATAATATTTGCTAACTACTTAAATATCTAACTACTATTCTAATTAAAATATACACTATTTTGTTCTGAGAAGAATGTTCTACTCTAGATAGGGCCTGAAAGATACCTATCACTTCTCTATATGAACAAATTACAAGGAGACTTGCAGTATAAGGCTTTTACTATTAAAACTAACTGTCATGTCCATACAAGGTGATATATCTGCTAAGTACTAGTGAGCTTTGGTACAAAATAAATGACTAGGTTTTCTCCATCTAGTTAATATACCTAGAGTCTGGTAATTCTTTTTGACTAAAAGATGAGTTGTTCTTTGATCAAAGATGATAAGGGAGTGAGTTTGAAAGTGCCTAGTGCTGAGCAGTCTTGGAAGTAGTATTGAGTTCTAATATTATAAATTACTTTATATAGAATTGTTTATTTTATATATACTAGACTATTAGTTTATACTATATAAGGAACATGTGTTTGCCTTAAGGTCAACATATGTTAAACATGCTATAATGATGTCATCTTTTTCCAGAATATTCTACGATATTTCATATGATATATAATTATATAACAGTATAACTATGACAACATTATATAACTGTAACTAATATATGATACCAAGTTATGTTGTATAACTATATGTGACAGTGACATGTAATGTCATACTAACCCTAATACCAAGTCTAAAAATAAGAAAATAAATGAAATGAAAATAAGAAATGAAAATAGAATAATTCAAGTTTATCACCTTTAATTCTAATATATGGAATACTAGAGTGAGAGATAGTATTAGTAGTATTAGTTTGCCTAGAAAATTCTGTCTGGATAGCAGAATATATAATATTTCAAGTAAGATTGTAGATAAACATATAAGAAAAAAGAAGAAAAATGGAAATAGAATCCTATACATAAGAGATTATAAACAGGATATTTATTGCTTTTAGAGCAGAGGGAACATCATAATTGTTTCTATAGAGTCTTGTATAAAGGGAACCAAGCTTATCAATCTAGGGAGCAGAATTTTGATTACCAGAAATTTAGAAAGTAATTATTCTCTGATAGTTGGTAAAAACCAACACTGGATGAGACATTTCTATAAGAGTTTATAAGTAGGTTCTCAAAGAGACTCAGAATTGTGCTGACCATACATCAACAGATTCTCTGGAAAAGTAGATATTACAACTCTAAGCTTGGCTTAGATTATAACTAAGGTAAAAACTTGAGAAAGAAGTAAGGAGATGATTAATTGGTAAAGTGTAAATATATAAGACTGTATTCACTATTATATATACCTATAAATCATAAGGAATAAGAAAGATATTCTTAAAGAAATAATAAGGAGTAAGTGAGGAGAATATAAGAAAACCTCCACTACTGCATAAAGTGCTGACTAATACTCTATGAGAATAATGTAAGGTATAGCACATATGAGTCAAAGATGAAACAAACCCCAACACATGTTTTATCATAAGGTAAACATTTGTAGAATATAAGACATAGTATTAATCATAATAGTAGAACTAAGAACAGCTAGGACTTGAGAGCCCAGAAACTTCTTTTTAGCTATCTTATTCACATTAGTAATCTGAGAGAGTGCTAAATTATTCAGTATGTCTTTAAAAGTAAAAACAACGCTAGAATAAATGATGAGGGCAAGAGCCAATTTAACACAGATTTCCTAAAATAAATAATTAGCAGTAAGCTTGGATAAAGTAAAAATAAAGTTGATTATTTGTTATGACTTAGACTTAAGTTTTTAAGTAAAAGAGAAACTTTGTATTAATTAACATAAGAGAACTTGGTAGAGTTTCTAGTACAGATGAGTCTACTCTAGTATATGGTTAATATATACTTTATATCTAATCTACTCTAAATGTTATGAGAAGAATTATAAGATATATAATATCACCTTTCTCTTATGTCTTATAATATTGTGATTGTGACATTGGCTGTTGTGATGTTATATTGTCCTCTTTTACTAAGTTCAAAATAAGAAGAAGAAAGAGAAGTCAAAATAAAAATAAGAGAAACTGAAATAATAAAAGAGAAGTAGAAAAAGAACAAGTTTATTATTCTTAAATCTGATATTGTTGCTATCAATGAAAATAATCAGCATAAATCAGGGAGCAAGTGTATTATATGCTCAAAGTGAAAATTTCCATCAATTACTATATTTGTCACATACTATCTAACATCTGCACTCTTCCTATTCTCTTTCAGTGTGGATCACACTCTATTATAATCATCTATCAATCCAAGAACTAAATTCTACATCTCTCATCAATCTCATAGAGTTCTGAATAACAACCTCCATAGTGCCTAACAATTTAGAGTATGTATAGTAGTAGAATATTATTGGATTATCACTTCTATATTTAAGAATGTTGGCCACCATATACTGTTTCTTAATCTGATAATTAAATTAGATTGTACTATACTTACTCTAAGTATATCTGAATTTCTTTTCTAAAATATAACTGTTACAAATTCAAAATCTTAGAGTTGGTTAAGAAAGTGAACCTTGTATTAGGGTTAACACAAGAGAACTTGATAGGGAACTCAGTACAGAATAGTCTATCTTATATACTAAAGCCTCATGGTCCATGCTAACTACTTCTAGCCTACCCTAAACTGCCATGTGTCTGCCTTAAGGTCAACATATGTAGTATATATTGTATAGTATTATCCTTTTAGATCCTTCTATATTTTTCTATGCATCTCATGACTTGTAACCATGTCACCTGATATGACTGATGTGTGATGATGTGATCTGGTCACCCTAATCCTAGTTCTAAAAATAGAAAGGAAGATAAATTAAAAGTAAAATAAGAATGAAAAGAAAATGAAAATAATTTAGAGTCTACTTGTCAGAATTGCTGAAGGTGGACTTAATTTTTATTTCTCCTTTTCATTTTTATTTTATTTTCTCTTTCATTTTCAATCTATTTTCTATTTTTAGAACTAGGGTTAGGGTTAGAGGGACAAGATCATGCTGTCACACAGCAGGT
>Ga0157359_1000208_pt1 | contig 19640 bp, 15 predicted proteins | sample AttcapACBM3_FD_111482 | JGI IMG/M metagenome (GOLD analysis project Ga0157359, IMG submission 111482) | Fungus gardens microbial communities from leaf cutter ant in Botucatu, State of São Paulo, Brazil - Atta capiguara ACBM3 | ecosystem: Host-associated > Fungi > Mycelium > Unclassified ...
AATCCGTTCAGCTGTTCATGAGATATTAGCAGACGAAGCTTTTACAGCTACTGATGGCCTGATATCTCAGTCATTTGTTGTTGCTTTCGTACATCCCACATATGTGCAGATAGCCCTTATTTGAGGCTTTCCAGCACAACTTAGTTTGTGAAAATCGGTCCACTGGTTGTGGAGATACAAGCTAAATGAAGTTTGTGACACTAATGATCCATGTTCTACTACTTTAGCCTACTCTAAATAACTATGTGTATACCATGCTGTATGACATCATTCTTCCAGATCCTTCTACTATTTTCTATTGTGACATGTAACTGTATGACTGTGTAACTATTACATCATGCTAAACCCTAGTCCTAATTTCCCAAAATAAAATAAAAAATAGAAAAAGAAAAAGAAGAAAGAAAATAAAAAAGAAATTGAAAATAGATAAAGTCCACTCTCTTCAACTCTGTTCCTGGTAACTGGACATAAATAAAAATAGAAGACAAAAAAGTTGGTGATAAGAAACTATTGGTAACTAAGAGTAACAAGAGATGTAGAAAGATATGTAGAAAGATACTATTTGTGTCAAAGGATGAAAAACAGGATAGAGGCACTAACAAGAAAGCTGATGGTAAATGAAGTACTAGAGAAGCTATGGACTTATCTAATAATAGACTTTATCACTAAGTTACTATTAGTAGCAAAAAAAGATGCAATCTTAATAGTATGTGATAAGTTGTTAAAAATAACATATTTTGTGGCAATAATAGAATAAATATCAGTGAAAGGATTGGCAAGACTATTTAGAGATAATATATGGAAGTTATATGGTTTTCTTGAGAGTATCATATTCAACAGAGAATTGTAGTTTGCAGCAGACTTAATGAGGAAATTAAATTAAATACTAAGAATAAAAACAAGATTATCAACAGTATTTCACCCTTAGACAGATGGACAAACAGAACAGATGAACCAGAGATTAGAATAGTATTTAAAATTCTTTATTGACTATAGATAAAAGCATTGACTAGAGTGACTTGCTACAGCAGAATTTATGGTGAATAGCAAGACTCATATAGCAACCAAAGTCTTGCCTTTCATAGCAAATTATAGGAAAGAACCAAGAATAGAAGCAGATATATAAAGAAGAGAAAAAGTAGAAAAGATGATAGAATTTGTAGCAAGGATACAGAAGGTATATAAAGAGATAGTGGTAGTACTAAAGAAGACTCAAGAGTAAATAAAGCAGCAAGTGGATAATGTCAGACATACAAACATTGGACCCAAATTTTTTTAATTTTCTTTTTCATGTTTATTTTCTTTTTGACTGATTTTCTATTTTGGAAATAGAAGTTAGGGTTTTGTATGTGATATCAGTGCTACAACTGTCACAAGTCACATGACATGGTTACAGTAATAGTCATAGGTCATGAGATAGCAATAGAAGAAAAGAGAAGGTTTTGAAAGGATGATGTCATACAGCATGTATAACATATGTTAACCTTAAGGCAAACACATAGTTATTTAGAGTAGGTTAAAGTAGTAGTAGCATGGACCATGGGAATTTAGTATATAAGATAGACAGTCCAGTACAGAGTTTTCTATTGAGTTCTCTTGTATTAACTCTAATACAAGGTTCTATTCATTGATTAGCTCTGAGATCCTTGAGTTGTAACAGATAAGATACAAAAAGAAGTAGAGAAATAGAACAAAAGAGATAAGATGATGTTGAGCATTAAGGATCTGGTGTTCAAGGAGAAGCTAGGTAGAAAATTAATAGAACAATATATGAGGCTTATAAAGAAACTGGCTCTTTTGAGACTTTTCTCTTTTATGTTTTTTGGCTGATCTATGTTTCATGATTCTTTTCTACATCTGCACTCATCTGCTTATCTAATTTTCCATGCTTTGGATCTCTTCAAGCTATATACCAATACTTCTAACTATCCAGATATCTTGTTTAACTCTCTTTTTCAGTACTCTCTTACTCTTCTGCAATGTTCTATAGTCTTCTAAAGTCTACTAGTATTATTCACTCATCTACTTTCCCATGATTTGGAAGCACTAGCTAAGTACTCTGGCTCTCTTCCAATTTAGTCTCTCTATTCTGAACTGTTTCTGGTTACTTAATTATCATCATTTATTGCTTATGTAAACAGAATTATGATATATTAGATTAAACCTGTTATTATATAGAGTAGTTGTTACCTTCAAGAATCCCCATTCTGTTCTCTTAGAATTTTTTGAAGGTGAGTATATAGTTCAGTATTTCTTAGACAATAGACTTAGGATTTTCTGGAGATTTGAAGTACTTTGCTCTTCCACCCAGTTACTCTAACAATGACTGCTATGGATAAGATTTGAGCCTTATCAAAGAAGATCAAAATTAAAGAGTATCTTGAAGTTTACTAATTATATAAAGTCTGTATTAAAAAAAGCTATGTTTGCTATTTTCAAATCTCAAGAGAATATAGTCAAGTACTATAATTAAAGATGCATTCCTGTTCTAATACTTTATCCTGGTAACAAGATATTTCTGAACTTCTTGGACATCTACATAACTTACCCTTCTGTTAAGTTGTTTTATTGCTATTTCAGACCTTATATAGTAGAGAAATAAGTTGGACTCATATTATATTATTTCAAGATTCCCTCCACTTTGCAAAAGCTACATCTAGTATTTCTAGTAGTCAAGCTTATTGTCATCTCTGCTGACTCTATTCCTAGAAAATACTCTAGCTCCCCTCTAAACCTAGCTATTATTGATGAGAAAAAAGAGTAGGAAATAGAAAAGATTCTGAACAGCTACTAGCATTACAAAAGTACTAGATACTAGTACTTGATTAAATGGAGAGATTTTGGTTTAAAAACAAACTTATGAGAGAATATTATAAATATGTTTGTACCTAATTGGTTTCAGTACACTTAAATCCTTATATTTTATTTTGATTTTCTTTTCCTTTTATTTATTTTCTTTGATTTGATTTCTCTTTTTCTTTTATCTCTTGGATAATAAATAGGCATGTGACCATGGTCACATGATGTGTTACATAACATTATGTCATAGATCTGAAACTTATAAGAAGAGGTTGGAAAAATGATGTTAAGGTATATATCTACAGTATGTTCATCTCATGGCTGATATATAAATTTTAGGATAGTGCTATTTATCACTAGCACAGACTATGTATCTATAGTAGAAATAGAGTAGTAATATATTGGAAACTTCTTGTTAAGTTGTCTTGTGATTCCCATAAGATTCTCATCTAGTAAGACTACTGAGTGCATTATTGATAGTCTTAGACAATAGTTATTATAACAATTGGGTGGCTAAGTTTCATTAGCTTAATCCTGCAGTCTTGTAGTTCATTGTTAGATATAGAACATGTTTAGAAGAAAAATCTATCTATAGAAAAATTTGTGGAAGATGTTAGAAGAACATGGGAATATTATCTAACAAAAATAAATGTAATTCTAAAATAATCTTGGCTTTAGCAGGTAAGCTGTATCTTTGCTTGTTGTAATAGTCATATTTTGGAAGAAAGTTGTAACAGGACAAGAATTGTTTTGGAAGTCAAACTTCTGAGCATGAGCACTCAGAACAATACACAACATTAGGTGATTTTCAAGCTAAGGAACTACAGAGTATTTACACATCTTAAATACTAGTACTAAATCTATCTGAGAATTGGAGAAGATAGGTAACTACTCTGAATACACTCAAGTCCTTGGAAATCAAGTCCAGAGTTCCATAGAGATTATGAAGAGCCATGTGATCAGTAATGAAGTAATCTAACATGGAATAGAACTAGGTTAATCTATACTAGAAATAGTATATGGAGTAGAAGAAAGATATCTACTTCTGCAGATGTTTTAGGCAGAGCAGAGATTATGTAATCATTATCCATAATGAAGTCAGATGTATTAGATGTAATCAGATGGTATTTAACATTCATTTACTTAGTGGACTTTCAAAACATCAATTTTTGGCCAATGCCTCTTGTTTTAAGTCATAGTAATCTAGAAGAAAGAGTAAATGTAAGAGAACCCACTATCTTGTCAAAATTTGAGTCTACAATTACTGCTGAGATTTATAGGGTTGCTTTCTTCTTAAGTTTCTAACTGAAATTATATATACCTCTCTTCTTTTGAGTCCTTAGCTAAAACTCCACTCTAATATTGCTGAACTCTCACTTGTTCACTCATAACCACTAGCCCACTTCCTCTAACTACCAACTAATAAACTCTCACTGTCTGACAACATTCATGATATTTCTATCAAAATTTCTAACAACTGGGCTCTATTATAACTAGGTTACTAAGTGTTCTACTTGATATTCTGTCTAACAGAAATGAACATCTTGAGAATTTAGAGTAGTTACCACCTCCAAGGGACCTTATCTTATTCTCTTAAAATCTTCTTGAGGTAAGTAGTATACTTAGTAGTTATGTTACATCCTATTTTCCAATTATATCCATCTCAACCCACAGATAACCTCTTTTCTCTTATCTGATATAGATCACATATCTTTATTCTACCTTGGATATCCTTACTGGTCTTTGTTAACTCCATGAACCTCCATCCTCTAACATCCAAAGATCACTAGAAATTAGGGTAACTTGCTTAATAGCCTCTATTTTAGATAACTAGTATATAATTCAGTAGTTTACACTGTATTAGTTATTCTGAAAATTGACTAAAACCAACACTTATTTCTAGTGTTGGTGATGACACATCTTGCTACCTTCTAGTGATTTTCTATTTACTAAGTCTCTAAGTACCATTCTGAAATATGCAACTAGTGCAGCTATAGTAAAGGCACAGCACACAAGCTAAAGCCAAAGGTTATTTTAGCCTGTTTTCTGTATTCTTAGATAATGTATCAATTAATTATCTGGACTTCCAAGATGTCCTATCAGATCTTGAATAATGAGGTATGAACAATATCTAACAAGTTAAGAACAATATTACTGAGAATTCTCTAGAGATTGTAAACTTTATGAAACTCTATGAACTTGGTATTGTGATTGATATCTCATGTCTCACAGGTAGTTGCTTCATGGACAACATGTGTTGGGGTTGTTTCATTTCTGTCTCATTTATCTGCTATATCTTGTTGTATCCTCATATATGATCAGTCAGCATCTTATGTAGTAGTAAAAGCTTCCTCATGTTTTCCTTATTTCTTCCTCAAGGATTTCTTATGTATAACTCATGGTCATTAGGTATATATAGCTATAGATACTATCCTGTATCCTTATGCTTTACCAATTGACTCTTTTTCCACTCTTACTCAAGTTTTTACCTAATTTGCAATCTGAGCCAAGCTAATGTTGTAAGATTTGGTAAAGCATTATCAGGCTTATCTTGCAAAAGAAGAGTGCATAGTAGTTAGGCCACCAAAACATCATAATAGTTAGACTATTGAACTTTTGAAACTACTTTATAGTCAGATTATAGATAGATGGTTAAACTATTAGAAGATACAGAACAGACAGAGACTATTGTGGTAGAATCTACAGACAGGCAAGATGAATTAACAATATCAAGACATAAATATTAAGATACTAAAAGAGATACTTGAACCATTGAGGATCACCAAAGATATACCTCAGACAAGAACACCAGAAGAGAATATGTCAATAGTATCAGCATCAGCACCAGCTATATTAGAACAGGCAGTAGTGCTGAAGAGTATAGTCTCAAACTTATGGTGGTTTGATGGTAACTGAACAGAATTTGAAGATTGGTGGAGGGAAATCTGTTTATTCCTTAAATACATATACAGAAGAAGATCAACCAGATGGAAGATGATGATATTTAGAATTAGAATGAATTCATTAAAGAAGTGAAAACAGCTTTCAGCAATAAGAGCAAGACAGCAGATGCTGAGTGGAAGATTAAAACCTTCTGACAAGAGAAGAAGCATATTGCAAACTTTATGATTGAGTTTGAAGTATTGGCCATGAAGATAGAAACAGACAACATGTATATAATATTTTTGTTAAAGAAGAATATCAGAAGTGACATCATCAAAATAATATTGGGATATCCATCCATTACAGCACCAGAAATCTTAAAGGAATGGAAGGTAACAATTAAATTAGTGAAACAGAGACACAAGTCCACAGAAAGCAGACATAATTATAGGACTGGAATAGAAATAACCTACAGAGGCAGAGGAGCACCTATAGAGATCAGAAAGTCCAAGGATAACTATTTATAAAGATAGAAAGCCTAGGTGCTTTAATTGCAATGTATATAGAAAAATACTGTTAAAAGCCAAAGAAGGAAAAAGAAACAAGAAAGTGCTACAAGTGCAACAAAGTACAACATCTTGTGAAGAACTACAAATTAGGACAAAAAATGAAGAATAGGAGCATATAGAAAGATTCAAACAATGAAGATAACAATAAGTAGGAGGGTTTTGTCAGAGGTTCAGAGTAGGCACAGTAGGTATAGTATGATAAACTTCTATATATAGTAAATCCCAAAATTGATATATTATTTTGTATTGACAAGATAGAGAATTAACATTCAATAGAAAAGAACTATAGTTAAAGGCACTAGTTAATTCTGGTTATACCCACACTAAAATTGATAAATAACTGGTAAAGGAAGAAAAGATCAAGACAGAACTAATGGATAGGTAATTTGAGGTTTTCAATATAGATAAAACTAAAAATGAAGAAGTTACACAATTTGTACCACTGGAACTAGAAATCAATAGACACACAGAACAAATTGATACAGTAGTTATGGACTTAAATGGCATATACATGTTTCTAGGATATGACTGGTTGGTTAAACATAATTCAGAAGTAAATTAGAACATAGAAATTATATAGTTTACAAAATACCTAAGAGAATGCAAGACAAGACACTAGAACATTATATTTACATCAAGAATACAGAGACTACAGCCAACAAACAACAAAGACAACAGGAAATAGGAAAGAAACTGGATCCAACCAATCCAGAGAATTTACCAGAATACATTCGACTATTTACCTATTTATTTAACAAAAAAAATTTAAAAAGTTGCTAGAACAAAAGAAATGGGACCATGAGATAAATCTAATAGAAGATACTCCAAAGAAATTGAATACCAAGGCCTACACAATGACAGTCAAAGAAAATAAAGTACTAAATCAATGGCTAAATGAATAACTCAAGGCAGAATTAATTGTGAAATTTAGTTTATGATATGCAGTACCATGCTTCTACATTCTGAAGAAGGATGGATCACTACAATTAGTACAAGACTATAGGAAATTAAACCAGCATATGATAAAAGACAAGATATCACTACTCTTAATTGGAGAAGTAATCAACAAGTTAAAGAATGCCAAATACTTTAACAAGTTGGATCTTATTTGGGCATATAACAATGTACAGGTAAAAGAAGTGGACAAATGAAAAGTTGTATTTTTGATGAACAAAGGTCTATTCAAGCCTAAAGTAATGTACTTTGGGTTATGCAACTTACTGGGCACATTCCAAAGAATGATGAATAGCATATTCCAAGAACTGTTGCATAAAGAAGTACTAACCAACTATATGAATGACTTTATCATACCCACCAAAACCAAGAAAGAACTGGAAGATAGGACAATTTGGTTTTTAAAGATAGTGAAGAAGCATGATCTCTGTTTCAAATAGTCAAAGTGCAACTTTGATGTCAAGAAGATACCCATACTAGCAGTAATAGTTGGAAGAGGAAAAGTCCAAATGGAAAACAATAAAGTCAAAGCAGTCAAAGAATAAGAAACCCCTACCAAGATAAAAGAAGTAGAAAGCTTCTTAGGATTTACAAACTTTTATCAACACTTTATCAAGAATTTCAGTCACATAGTAAAATCTCTTAATAAACTCAAAGGAAAGAAATGGGATGATGAACATCAAAAGACATTCAAGAAACTCAAAGACAAGATTACAAATCAACCCATACTTATCCTCCCAAAAAAAGAAGGAAAATTTAGAGTAAAAACCAATGCTTTAGGACATGCTATTGGGGTAGTTTTATTCCAGGAACAAGAAGGGAAATAAAAACCTATCACATTCTTATCAAGAACAATGCAATCAACCAGAAGGAATTACAAGATATATGATAAAAAATTACTTACTGTAGTGGAAGTCCTAACAAAATGGAAACAATATTTATTGGACACCACAGAGAAATTTGAAGTCTGAACAAACCATGAGGATCTCAAGTATTTCTGAGAACCACACAAGCTTAATGGACAGCAAGTAAGATGATATTTGAAATTACAAGACTATGACTTTATTCTATAGCACATTCTAGGAAAGACAAACACAAGAGCAGATATTCTATCTAGGAAGGATCAGGTAGACACAAAGGACAACAACAAAGACATCAAGATGCCCAAGGATAAGCTTTGTATAAGAAGAGTCAGTGTAGAAGCAGAAGTGATAGTACTCAGAAAACCAAGTAGTAGAAGAAACTACATTATTGGATGAAATCAGAAGAAACCAGACTAGAGAACAAGAAGTGCAGAAAGAATTGAAAAAAAATGATGGACAAACATGGAAAGACAATGGAACAGTTTATATAGAAGGAAGAATCTATGTTCTAAATAACCAGAAGATAAGAGAGCAAATCCTACAAGAAAATCACAAACTAGCAGACATAGGACATCTAGGACAACAAAGAATGCTCAAGTTAATCAAAAAACTATTGGTAGCCAGAGATAAGGAGTGATATTAAGAAATATGTCCAGAAATGCACAAATAAAAACAAAACAAAGTGCAACACAAAGTGCAACATCATTGGACCATTATCCAAATCAAACAACAAAGATGTAATAATAGTTATAGTAGATCAATTTATGAAGATAATCAGACTCAAAGCAATAACTACAACAGTCTTATTGGAAGATATAGCCAAAATCTATCAGAATGAAATATGGAAGATATATAGAGTACCACAGAAAGTTCTTAGCAATAAGAGACCTTAATTCATCTCTAAATTTATGGAAGACTTAACAAAGACATTAGGGACAAAACAGACACTATTTACAGTATACCACCCTCAAACAGATGATCAAACAGAAAGAATTAACTAGAAGTTTTCTTGTGGCATTACATTGACTATTAACAAGACCATTGGATGGAATGGTTATCAGCAGCAGAATTCCAATACAATGACGAGAAACATGTAGCTACAGGACATATCTCATTCAAATTAAACTTTGGAAGATATCTATAGAGGGAGAATCTAATAATAAAGATGGAATTACCAAAGCTGGAATATTTTCTTGAAGGATTACAAAAAAGTTGGGAATTAGTGAAGAAGTTTATAGAAATGGCAAAAGAAGCCATAAAGAAACAGTTTGACAAGAAGAAAAGAAACTCACAAAGATTAAAGAAAGAAGATAATATGTAGCTGGAGGCCAAGAATGTTTATCTGAACTGACTCTCAAAGAAGCTGAACTAGAAAAGATATGGACTCTTTAAAATTACAAAGGACATTGGTCAAGGAGCATTTCAGCTAGAACTTCCAAAAGTGTTAGAATTAAAGACAGTGGACTTTATTTTGTTTTCTATTTTATCTCTCTTTTACTTTCACTTTTGCCCATATTTGGAATGTCACAGGTCACTGTCACATTGTGTGACTCTGGTGTCACAAATCACATGACTCATAGAACATCATAGAAAGACCTAGAAAGGATGATATCATATAGTATGTACACTATATATTGACCTTAAGGAAAACACATAGTTATTTAGAGTAGACTAAAAGTAGTAGAGCACAGATTATGAGCTTTTAGTATATAAGGTAGACAATCCTATACAGAACTCTCTATTAAGTTCTCTTGTATTAACCCTAATACAAGGTTCCTTTCTTTAAGGTCATTGAATTGTAATAAAAAGAATAGATGATTTACAATATGTTTAATAAAGACCTGCTAATACAATGCAGAAAGCCACAATTTAAAGGACAACACATGGATTCAGTACCATCACCAAATATTATTAATGAAGAAAAAGAATATGAAATAGAAGAAGTATAGAATCATAGGAAACAAGAACATAGTATACAATTCTTGGTCTATTGGAAAGGTTATGGAAATGAACATAATCAGTGGATAGTGGAATAAAGATTACCACATGCCAAGGAGGCAATTGAAGACTATTGAATAAGGATTTCAAGTTGAAACCTATAAAAGAAAGGAATAAGATCCTAAATCAACATCTCAAAGTTATATCAATATTAAGAAATCTAAAAAAAATGGCCTATCAATTCACCACTACACCCACCTCCCTAACTATTACATTGCTTATATGGGTGCCAACATAAACCTCATTAAAACATTAAACCATAAAAAGAAAAACTAGATTAGGAAATACTACAAAATAATTTGAGGATTAGAAACAATGGCCAACATTCAATTACAAATCCAGAACCTGATCAAGCTTGCAGATATGGCAAATACTCAATTGGCAGACATCAAAACTGTCTTATTACAATCTGGAAAAACATACAAAACACAAATTGGAAGAGATATTTACAGTATATCTAAAGAACTATGAAATATCATATATAAAGATATGAAACAACAAGCATACCATATTTAAGTCTTATTAGCAGATGAACTAGACAGATGCAAAGAAAAAGCAGATGATTGAGTTGAAGAATATATAAATATAATTCAGAAAGCATACTAAGAATCATATCAAGAAAATTCACAATCAATGGTTATTGATAAAGGAAAACAAAAAGAAGGTGTTGTACAGGATAAAGAAGTATTTTTATACAAGCCATATAATATATCATCAGAATTTGACAAATGAAAAACACCTGAACCTGCTTTCATATAAGAAGAAATTGATAATCTGGAAAAATTCTTAAAGACATTACAATCACCAATCAAGAATATTCTATTTCTTTCATCACCACATTACAAATCTCCTAAATAACATAGAGAAAGAGACATACAATATTGGAAAAAAGTCATAACTGAATTCATAAAACAAAAACATAATAAGATTTTCAATTAAAATATACTCAGGAGAGCCAATATATTAATTCTTCTTCATTACAGTAATATTACATAAAGAAATTGTTATAAAGCCTACAAAAAAGTTGGTCATATCTTATGTGGTTAGAGATTTAGTGTTTTTGGACTAAGTTCATGAGGATATGAATGTTAAAACAAGAATATTGTTCATTTATCTACTATATCTTGTTGTATCCTCATATATGATCAGTTAGTATCTTATGTAGTAGTAAAGGCTTCCTCATGTTTTCCTTATTTCTTCCTCAAGGATCTCTTATGTATAACTCATGGTTATTAGATATATATAGCTATAGATACTATCCTGTATCCTTATACTTTACCAATTGACTCTTTTTCCACTCTTACTCAAGTTTTTATCTAATTTGCAACCTGAGCTAAGTTCAAGTTATAACACTTTACCCAGTTACCATAATAGTATGCTGAGTTAGAATGGACTTTTGAATACTTAAAATATTAGGCATAGTTCACATTTAGAGGTGAGAGACTACAAAGTTAGTTAGTGTTTAATAAGTATGAAAACTTATTAAATTACTGTAGGAAAATACAAGTATGTACTGAGCCATTGTATGAGTGTGTACATTGATGCCACTGTACTATGTGCTCATTTTGTATTATCTTGTACTGTTCTAAATATTTGTTTTTATTTCATATATATATTGTTCATCTCATAGTATAAATATTGGACTCTTATAGATATTCACTTTAGTTCTCATCTGTATTGTGAGTGACTAAGATAAGTCAGTTGATTATTCCTTTGTATTAATTCAGACTTATACCTCTATAGTCTTCTAAACATGTGTTTTATGCCTTACATGTAATAATTATGATTATTGCTTTTTTTATTTCAACAATTTATTATGCAAGATGTGGTGATAGACTGTAGTAGTTACAATGTAACTACTTGAATAGTAAGAAACAAACAAAAAAAGAAAAGAGATATAAAATATACTAATGTTCATAAGAAGAAATTTCTCCTCACATAATACCTTTCTGGAAACAAAAGGCTCCAGAATTGAATTATAGGAAAGTAAGGACATCTTTCAGAGATTTCCTCTTTGGATTCTAAGATTTGTTATACTATAAACATTCAAAAAGAATATGTCTTCTTGTTTCTATAAAATATTTGCCATATGAACATGCTATCAATTTCTTAGAAAAAATCTGAGCCTATACTTACCAATTAGTGCATGATTTGTTATCAGCCTGATAATGCATGCACATAAAGGATTTGAAGTGCCACAGTATTTCATTCATGTCTCTTCTTTAGAGTAAGTCAGACAAATTAGATTATGATTATTATCATTAAGTTCAAGGAAAATTTTTCCTTTGAATTCTGATGCTTGAAATATCATCTGCTATTTGAGCACAATGGAATTGCATTCTTCTTTTTTATCAACTTCCTATGATGATTTACTAGGGAATATAGGATTAATTTTAAAACATTTTGTTTCTCTATCAACTAAAGAATGTGGTAATCACTTGATGGAATCAGATCAATTCCAAAACTTAATGATATTATCTATGTTCTTGTTGAAAAAGATTTTGAGGTCTTTTGATACCACAATGGAATGTAATTGATATAGATAAATAAATATATCAAAGATTTCTTTGGTTAAAGAAATGATGTCTATAATAACAATGATGTGACTGATGTCTTGTAGTTGCATAGCATAGTTAATCCTATATCTGATGGTAAATAATTCTGCTTTCATGAAATTTACATTGGTTGCATGATGAGCTAGTTTAGTAATAACTTTTTGTTTTCTTTGAATATAAGTTATGGAGATTGTGATATTATTTCTGATGCTTGCATTTGTTATGATGAACATATTATCTTGGTTTATGAGAAATTCTTCATAAATTTTGTCTAATTTGTTATGTTAATCACCAAGAGAATCAGGATTTTTTGATTTACAATAGTTGTTATAAGACGAAAGTGTGGACAGACTTTAGGGTTAGGGTTAGGATAGATAAGATATAATAATATTATTAGTCTACAACAAGAGAGAGAAGGCACATGACTAGGAAGTCACATGATATTATGTCATAGGGCCTAGAATAGTCTAGAGTGGTCTAGAAGGAGTGATATCAAAGGACATGGGTTTCTCATAGTGTATAAATGGTGTATGCATGTATGACGGAGATTAAAAGAGTATGATGTCAGAGCACATATATACAACATGTTGGCCTTAAGAAAGATACATGGTGAATGAGTAATGGATATGAGGATAGGGCATGGACATTAGGGTAGGACAATGCACAGTTGTAGTATGGACCATGAGGACTTTATATAAATAGTCAGTAGAATACTGTTGTAGTTCCCTGTCAAGTTCTCTTGTGAATACACAACTCGTGTTCCCCACTAGATATCTCTCTTGTGAGATTTATTGATTGTGCTTCTATTGGACATTGGTCTAGTGGTTGCCACAACAATAGTGATCAGAGAAGATATTAGCTAAACAAAAGTCTGGTGAGAGTTCCTTGTTTAGGCTATTGAAAGATAGGAAGATTTCATTTAATTGATTGTTGATATTAACTATAGAGCTCTTAATTTTTGAATGTTGCTTGGCTGTAAGTTTAGAAGTAGCTATATAATGAGGAGTGATTTGTTTGGAGTGTTGCTTATCCAAAATAGATAAAACAATGTGTTGTCTAGAAATTAATACTATACAAAGATGTTGTTGACCACTGATCTTATCAAGATAAAACTAAATAGGTTTAAGTCCAGCAATAACTTTGATTTTCCATAATAGCAATATTTAAAAAGTACCTATGATCTACAAGATAGCTCTTTTTTGCATTTTCTTCAGCTTATTTATGTTATAGAATGCTTTGGACACTAACAATTTTTCTTTCTTTTATCTAATATTTCTGATTTTATATTAATTTTGTTTTCTTTTTTGATTTTGGATGATGAAGAGGCACATGACACTGCAGTCACATGACATGTCACATAATGTGATGTCATAGGCCTAGAATATGGTAGAAGAATCTAGAAGTTGACATCAGGGCATATGGATGCAATATAGTAGCCTTAAGTAAGATATGAGGTAGACATGAGGATGAAGCATGGATATAAGGGCAGGTTTAATTATTAGTAGCATGAACCAAGTGTAATAGTATAAATAGGGTAGCAATACAATGGGGACTTCTTGTCGAGTTCTCTTGTAATCTCCACTTAATATCCTGCTGAGAAATTTACTGCCTTGTATGATTATTGGTCTTTATAACTAGTGGTTGCCACAACAATTTAAAGAATGATGAATCAAAGCATTCTTGAAATACCAAAGCCGGAAACTTTATAGAGTAATAGGAAGAATTTATGTTTTGTACAGAAGTTGTTTGTGTTCAGACAAAAGACTTCTCAATAAATTCCCTAATATTTTCATGCTTTTAATAGTGGATAATACCTTGTTAGCATAATGGTGAGTATGATGTTAGAACATGACTTTTCTATTAAAGAAAAAACCTAAGTATCACCAGATATCTTTTTGTCTTAGAACTATGCCTCCTAACAGCTTCAAATCTAGAGTAAGAGGGTTCAAATTTTTTATAGCTCTGGAGAAGTGAAAAACTTCAGACTTGTCCTGTTTGATGACAAGCCCAAATTGTCTAAAAAGAAAATAAATAATGTTATAGCTACAAAAAATATTTGATTTTGATTTTTTGAAATTTTTTTCCTGAGAAATGAGAAGACCATCATCAACAAAAGATAGATTGCAAATTTGAATGGGAATAGAGATGTTTTTTGTTCTTTTTTCCAAAATATGAAAAATAGGAGCAATATAGAAAGCTAAAAGAATAGGTAAAAGAGCTGATCCTTATCTCATACTAATATCTGCTCTAAAGAAAGATGAAGTAAAAAGATCCCAGATATATTGAGTTTTTCTGTTAATTAAATAATTAGAAAAGAAATTGGAGACTTTAAAAACCAAAGCCTGATTTAGACAAAATCATTAGAAGAAGATGGTGATTCAAGGATAGAAAGAACTGTGCTATGTCAAATACAAGAGTACTTATATAAAGGCCTTTTACCCATCCCTTTTACCCATCCCATACAAATGAGATGAGTTAGAAAAATACCAGCATCAATGGTTGAATGTTGTTTGATGCTTCCCAATTGACAAGAGTGGATGAATTGTAAGTGATAGAATATACTTGAAGTCTATTACTTATAACTTTTGAAATGTGTCAGCCAATAGCTTAGATTGATATATATGTTTGTGATGTTGATGATGTTAGAACAGCATTTGTTATTATCTAGTACTACCTTGAGGTGATTTCATGAAATATTATCTGGACCTGGTATAGAAGAGCTACTACATTTGATAATTACATCCTTAAACTCAGCAATAGAGAATGAAGGCCATTTTTGCTTGTTGATATGAAGGAAGTTCATTGAGTAATTGTATGTTAATAGATTTGTCTTGAGCAGAGTTGTATAACTAATATAAAACTTGCTATAAGTCATATAATTCATTACATAGACAACCATTGAACTTGATAGCCTTTGTAGCTGGTAATTTTCATTTCCTGACCCAATTTATTAGATTTCATAGTCTCTTTTTAGACAACACAATTTCTTGAATCCTATTATCAAAGAAAATCTTTCTCACTGATTTCTCCTACTTCAGAAACAGCTTTTATATTGCTCATGCATTGTTCCTATTATAACTTATGGTTTTGGACTCTAGTTCTTTGCTGAAGCTCCTACCAAGGCTCAGGTATTACTTTTAACAGCTATGCAACGCAAGGCTGCTCTCTGGATCTTGGGTACATTTTGCACCTTACCCACTGGTGGAATTGAGGCTCTAGCAGATCTTATTCCTATTTGTCTTCATCTCAAGAAGCTAGTAAAGCATTTTATACTTAATCTAGTCAGTTCTATTTCTTAAAATATGATATGTAGTTAAATCTCTGTTATATTCTTCCATCCACCATACTTTAGATCTTTTAGTGATATTAACTAATCTTGAAAATTTATTCCAAAGATCTTCAGTTATGAATGCAAATTCTTGAGTTATATATTTTCATGTTTTCTGACATGTAATGTTGGACATCTTTACAGATCCCAAACTGTATCTGATTTCATTAACAAATTCTTTTTCTTTGTCTTAACAAGTTATCTTTTCTTTTCTTAAATAAATTCTTCTTCCAAAGTAATGGATACTAATAAAGAAGTATAATCCAATAAACTCTAGATATCAGGCAATACACTGTGATTGTTGAATTCTTCTAATCCTATCCTGAGAAACATAAGGTTCAGGACTAAGTTCAATTCTTGGAAGTTATCAGTGTCTTTTAGATACTTTAAGGTTTTTTGATGATCATCTGAATAAATATTTAAGATAAAACACATAACACCATGATTGAAAAAGGTGATAAGATTGATATCATAATAATTTAAAATGTCCCTTCTTAATGAAAACCTCAAACTAATCAGTTTAGTGTTAATGTACATAATAACTCTTAGATATTTATCATCATTCAAAGTCAATCATGCAAATATGGATGGTGAGAAGTGCTGATAATGTTTTCTTCTTCTTCATTCAAAGAGCTTAGCACTCGTCAAATAATAGACCAGGGAGGTTCTTGAATAAATAGTATGTCAGCATCTTTTTTGTTTTCTAAAATAGTATCAGTAAAAAGCCTGTTCTTTCTGACATTTTGCAAAAAAAATATTGAGAGTTTTTAAAATCATACTTTACCACCACCCACAGCTGAGCAAATTGAGTTTGCTCTGATTTCCCAAAGCTCTTGAGCTTTCTTGCTATGCCAATCATGATTGAATTTGTGTTTTTAAAGAGAAAGTTATAGCTGTCTACCTATTGATCACCTTTGTAGTTAATATACTTGAATGAATGGAAATATAGTTCTTCTTTTGGAGTTTAGATAGGTTGATCTTGAAATTTGCCTTACAGCACTATACTATTTCTCTATAGTGCTCTAATTTGTGTGGTCCATTACATTTCTGGCATTTAGACCTGTGTGTACAGCATGTGAAGGTGATATAACCCTACTTCCAGCGGTTTTTGCATTAAGGAACACTGGGGTTCATATTTGTTCTGCAAATAGTGGCAATGTAGCTTCCAATGTTAAAACATCTATTGATGAGCATCTTAGCATTAGAACCACTCTGAGAATCCCAAATATTAACCTAGATGATCACTATATCAGATTTCAGTAATATCAAAAAAGAGGAAAAGGTTGGTATTTTTGACGAAGTAAGAGATGCTAAGAATTTTCAGATATGATTTGGATTGGGAGAGCCTAAAGCTTATAACATTATCAGAATCTATGTTATTTAGATTTTTAATATATTTTTCTATAATTTTGAGATTAGATACAGTGGTTACTTTGTTGGTGGTAATGAGTAGCCCCTTATTATCAGATTGAATAAAGTCAATAGAAATCTCAGACTTGACTTCTTTCAAAAGTCTATAAATGCTGGAAATATAGGTATTTGCTTTTGCCATCACTCTATCAGAGTTTTTTGCTTTCATAGAAATAATAACTTGCTTCTTCAAGGGATCTTTTATAGTTATGTTGAGCCTTGGTTTGTTTTTGTAGCTCAAGTTATTGATAACTCTCTGTACCTTGCAGATTTTGTCAGCAGAGAGTTTTGGAAAGGTATCTTTGATTTTAATAATATCTTTGATATTATTCTGTAACACTTGAATATATGAAGTTTTATTCAATTGGAAATTTGAAGTCAAATTTTTGTTTCTGAAAAATTTAGATTTAGCCAAAATACTTTGACTTAGCCTAGAGGGAATTTGTGAGAGAATTCTAGAGATATTTGCTTTCTTTTCTTTCTTCACCAAACTCAGAATCATAGTTTTTGAAGATTTCAGCAATGATTGTATAAAAACATATTATCTAAACAATTTGTTATATTTTTTTGCAGCTAGTTTATCCCAACTGACCTTGTAAATAGTAGATGTTGTGGCAACCACTTATCACAATAACAGATGATTGTACAAGGCAGTAAATCTCTTAAAGTGGGATATCAAGTAGGGAATTCACAAGAGAACTCGACAAGAAGCCTCTTCTCAATTAGTGTCCTATTTATACAAAAACTCATGGTCCGTGCTACCAATAGTTAACCCTGCTCTTATGTCCATGCTTCATCCTCATTCCTGCCTCATGTCCTATTCAAGGCCACCATATGTACTCCATATGCCCTGACATCATCTTCCAGACCCTTCTATCATGTTCTAGGCTTGTGACGTCACATCATGTGACCTGTCATGTGACTTCATTGTCATGTGCTTCTTCATTGCTCTTCAAGAAAAAGAAAAAGTAAAGTAAAATTGAAAAATAAAATAAAATAAAATAAAAATTGTTAATGTTCAAAGCATCCCATAACAGTAAACAGGAATTCTCATGCCACAAAACCAAATTCTCTAATTTGAGAAATATCCTTTGTAGTTTTGTCTTCAAGTTTACATTATTTCATGAATGCCACAATTCTAAGTAAAGAACACATAATGTTTTTGGCATCACTATCCAGGTATCCATTTAGACTAAAAAGAAAGATAGGACAAAAACTTCTGTCCCACAGTTGAGGATCCACAGGCTGGTTAGTGGAGTAGGGAATTTTTAAGAGTTCTACACTCTAAGGTGTATATGTGTTCATTGTCAGAGTTCAAGACAGTAAACTCTAACTATTTTATTTTTTCTTTTCTCATTTGTTATTTCCTTTTATTTTATTTTTATTTTTGGGAATTTAGGGTTAGAGTTAATGTGACATCACTGTTATACCATCACACATCATCAGTCACATGACAAGGTCACTGTCACTGTCACACAGTCATGTGTCACATGAAAAAGCATAAAAGGTTCTGGAAGGATGATGTCATATAACATATTTAACACATGTTGACCTTAAGGCAAACATATGGCTGTTTAAGATAGACTAGAAGTAGTTAGCATGGACTATAGAGTTTTAGTATATAAGGTAGACAATCCTGTACAGAGTTTTCTATTAAGTTTTCTTATGTAACCCTATACAAGGTTCTGCTCATTGACCAATCCTAAGGTCTTTAAGTTATAACATTCATAGTGTCTTCAACATAAGAGATGTGTGTATTTTCAACAGATAGCACCTTATTTGAAGAAGAGTGCTCAACCTCCTTAACTGTTGCATAGGAGAGATAGGGAGTTTGAATAGTCTCATTATTGACTTGTTCAGCCCATGTCAGGTTGTTGGCTGAGATTTGAACTTGTTCTGCATAGTCCATGAACAATGTGTCAGAATACATAGAGGATTTCCTGAAAGCATTAGGACTGGATGAGATTGAATGGCCTCTGGGTTTTTCTATATTGATATCTATTTGGATGGTTGAATAGGGGATGGTTTGAGAACCTTGAATGTTAGAAGATGAAAAGGAAAATTTATTTTCTAATTCTCTATTTGATGCTACCATACAAGATAGTGATATAAGAGAAAGAAATGTTGATGTAATAAGTCCAAAAGCAATAGAAAAAATAAGATTAAATCAAAGAAAATATAGAAAATATATATATAAGAGTTCAAAGTATATTATAATAGGAATGATGGTTGGACCATTTCAGGTACTAGACTTAGAGTTTGGAGATGAGATAGGAAAGAG
>Ga0157359_1000209_pt1 | contig 19620 bp, 8 predicted proteins | sample AttcapACBM3_FD_111482 | JGI IMG/M metagenome (GOLD analysis project Ga0157359, IMG submission 111482) | Fungus gardens microbial communities from leaf cutter ant in Botucatu, State of São Paulo, Brazil - Atta capiguara ACBM3 | ecosystem: Host-associated > Fungi > Mycelium > Unclassified ...
GTCCATCATCAACAAAAGAAATGATAGAGATGGGAATATTTAGATTTTTTAAGCATTTTTCAAGAATATAGAGAAACAGAGAGAGGTAGAGAGCAGATAATATAAGAGAGAGCATAGAACCTTGGCCCACTCCAACGTTAATGTTAAATATAGGAGAAGTGAAATTGTTCTAGAAATAGTTTGTCTTTCTGTCTACAAGATAATTGGTGAAGAAGGAAATGACACAGTTGTTGAACCCCACTTTCTTCAAAATGAGAGAGAGAAGTTGATGATTTAGTAATGGGAAGAACTGGGTGATATCAAATGTAAGTGTGCTTGTTGAAAGGTTTTTAACCCAACCAGAACAAATGATATGTGTAAGTGCAACACCTGCATCAGTTGTAGATTTGAATTTTAGATCTCCTAGTTGACTCAGGTGAATAAAATCATTTGCAGCAGTTAGGAATTGAAGTCTCTCACTAATAACTTTCTCGATTATTTTGCCCATTGTGTTGAGTAGGACAATTGGCCTAAATGACTTAGAAGAGTCATATGAAGTCTTGTTAGGCTTGGATATAATGACTGTTGTAGACTTTTTGAAATGAGAAGGCTAGAACCCTAACTCAATACATATGTTAGCAATGCTGATGATGATGCCTAAGCAATCATTGTCTTTGAGGATGATTTTAAGATGGCTCCATGATAACTTATCTGGGCCTAGTGTGGAAAAGTTGTTGCAATTAGCAATGGCATTCTTGAACTCTTCTTTGGAAAATGGGGCCTATGAGGAAGGAGGCTTGTCAGCAACCTTGTCAAGAATATTAATATCCACTTGATGATGAAGAGCAGTATTGAAGATTGAATGAAGTGTATTCCATAAGTCATCAATGGTTAGATATGGTTGATTGTTATATTTGATGGCCTCAACAGCTAGTAACTTGCATTTGTTGACCCAGCTCATGAGTTCCCAAGGTCCTTGTTTTTTGTTGGCAATTTCTTGGATTTTGAGATTGAAGAAGGATTGCTTAGAAGATTTGACTGTTTTTTTAAAGATCTTCCAGTCTTTGATAGTTCTTGTTGATCTTGATTTCTAAAGGATCAATTACAACCCTTATTCCACCAGCTTTTGGAGTGTCTAGTGATGTTAATATGTTTAGAATTCTTTCTCCATGCACTTTTAGTGTTTGAAGCAAGTGTATTGACAACATTTTCAGGCTTATCAATGTCAGATAGGTCAGAGACATTGAGGTTCTTGATGATGGATGAGACTTCTTTGATAAACATCACTTCCTCTTCACTATTCTTTATGATAGAAAACTTAGATGAATTGATGTTTTCTTTCGTAATGGGAATAGAAACTGTTAGAGGGGCATGGTCAGAGGTGAGTCATCAATCAGGGTAGATTGAGTGATTGTTAAGTTTGGATGAACCACTTTGAAGGAACATAAGGTCAATAACAGAGTCTGTTTCACCAACAGTATTTGAGTATCTAGTGGGAACTTGGTTAGTTAGGATCAACAAGTTCAAGTTAAAAGAGTCTGCTATAATAATGAGATCGTCACTAATAGAAGAATGATGAGGAAAAGATGGATCCCAAATACTATCTCAAATATCAAAGTTACTAGTCATGATAAGGAGATTTAGAATGTTTGCCTCAGAATTCTCAAGATATTTTAAGGCAGAGTAGGCAGAATCAGAATAGATGTTCATGATCTATGAAGTAACATTGTTGTTAGAAAAAGAAACTAGAAGAATGTCTCTGTGATTAATGATGTCTTTGCAAAGTAAGAAATGAAGAGACGAGAGTCTGATGTTGACATATATAAAAACTCTAGGGGAGTCATTTGTCAAGTTGGATTCTCTAGCAAAGATGAACCAGTTTGGGTGATTAGGAATGCCTATCAAAGGAATGCCTTTACAGTTCTCTGAGCTGGAAATAGATCTAATGGTTGTCCAAGACAGTTCTTAGATAAAGATAATGTTAAAGTCATAGTTGATTTCGAGAATCAAATTGATAATAAGGTTATTCTTCTGGATATTTTGTGAAAAAAGCTTCAGGTCTTTCAAAATTATATTGTGCTAGCATTTACAGTCAAACAAATTGAGTTTCTCCTAGTTTCCCAAAGCTTAGTATATTTCTTGGTGTGCCACTTTTTGTTAAATTGATATCTCCAGAAAGGACATTTGTTTGAGTTGGCCTGATGATTACCTTTGCAATTGATATATTTGAATATATAAGGGCAGGTTCACCCTTCTTGGTCTTTAATCTAAGGGAGTTAATTTTATTGTTAGCCTTGCAACACTAGGCAAAATGACAATGATGGGTGGTAAGGTGAGGACTATTGCACTTCACACATTTAGCCCTCTAAGTGTGGCATATGCCAGCCATATGGCCCCATTTCCAACAGTTCTTGTATTAAAAAACTCCTAGATTCATGTTAGCTGTGCAGATAGTAGCAATATAGCTTTCTACGTTGAAGCATTTGTTGATGATTTTTTTGCCATTGGACATATTTTGAGTATCCCATATATCTATCCAGATTATTGCCATATCTGACTTGGGTGAGACCTTGATGACTCAAGGTCTGGATACAAGGATAATATCATTAAAGATGTGATTCTTCTTGAGGATTATCTCAATGTCCTCAGGTGAGATGCATACATTGGGTAGTAGGAGACTTTCTCACCAATCTAAAACAAAAATTTAGAAGTGGGAATAATAAGTTAATCAAGATAACAGAATTGAAGAAAATGAAGTAAGAAAACAAAATAATGAAGAATTTTGTATAGAAGTTCAAAATAGTAGTAAGAAAAAGTAGATTTGAAGAACAATCTTTAATAGAAGAGTTTAAAAAAGAAATGAATGGAGTAATTTAGAGAAAGTTGATAAAAATAGTGATAAAGATCAAGTAGAAAAGATATTATGCTAGAGTTCAAAAAAAGCTATGTAATACTAGCTCTTAATTATATACTAAAGAATTCAAAGAAGATTATATCAGTATCAGTATTAGGAATCAAGGGAAAAGGTAGGAATTATAATATAAAATAAAAATAAAACATATAAAATCTCTGAAAAGACTTTTGTAAGTATAAAAGGATATAGTTAGAAAGAATATTAAAAGTAATATATAAGTAATATCTGCTCATAAACACTTTTCTTACTAACATACTTCTAAATAGTAAATCTTATACTATGTAACAAGCTTCTTTGAAAAATTTAGTAAATGGATTTCAAAGCTCCTTAAGAGTCTCTAATAATACTATCCATCCCTGAATATACCCAAAAGCATCTTTCAAGTTAAACCTTACAACTGAAAATACTAACTAATACTTATCTTACTAGTCTTTTCTAGGCTACCAAAACTTATCTGAAAGTAATCTAAGATACTAACAATACTTACTCAATAAAATAGTGATTAAACTGCTTATAAGTTAGGAATTTAGATAAAGGTTCTCTCTTTTACTTCCCTCTACTTATAGTTTATATATTAGTCTAAAAATACAAAGAATAGACATAGAGAATGGAGACTGAAGATTATTTCCTACTTACAAATACTGATTCTATTCCTTCTTAGTCATTTTCACCAGTTACTTCTACTCACAAGTCTAGAATAGACTTCTTCAGCTTTTGCTTTAGCATGTTTTTACTTTATCTTACTATCCAAATATTCACACTATGCAGATTGTGCTTACAACTGCCCATACTTTATAGTTAGTTTTTTATGAGTATGGTGGTATTTCTTATTCTTAAAGATCTTATTTTTCTGAGATCTAGTTTGATTAATGGCTATTATACCATCTCAAGTTGAAAACCACTCAAGAGAGCCTGAGATATTACTTATAAACATCAAGTCTTCTTACTAAAGCTCTTGAACAGATCTTAAATGCTTAAAAGTCTAATAAGAGAATATCTTTTTATAAAAAAGCATTTTCCAGCATAACAGCAGAATATTCTCTCAGAAGTATTGAATAGTGGTATAGGAGAGTAAAAAATTTAGATAGGCACTGAGAGAGTTGTTGTAGCAACTACTTAATCAAGACAGTTAATAGATCACTAAGTAGTCTTAAATATCAAGAGTTTTATAGTAATTATAAGAGAACTCAACAAGAAGTCCCCAATATATTGTTACCCTATTTATACAAATAGTTCATGGTCTGTGCTAATGATAACTAACCCTACCCCAAAGTCTATATGTTATCTATAAGTACACTATAAAATCAATATACTGTAGATGTGTATCTTAACATCATTCCTTCTAGTTCTTTCTACAATGTTCTAGACTTATGACATGTTATGTAATCACAGTCACATGTCTCTTCATCATCCAAGAAATAAGATAAAAATCAAATTACAGAAAATAGATGAAAAGAAAAGAAAATCAAAATAAAATATAAGAGTTCAAGTATACTATGACAAGAGTAAGCAAAAAGAGAAGAGGTTAAGAAGAAGAAGTAAGTTAGAGAATTAGATACTAAGAGCAAATATACTAGAAAGATATAGAGACAATGATTACAATAGCCTCAAGTTTGGCTGAGAAAACAAGAGATCTAATAGATACTAACAGAACCTGTACTAATAGAGAGAGTTAAGAGAACAAACACAGTTGTTATAAGTTCATAACAACATCAGGCAGGGTTTTGGCCATGATGTGATCTATATACAATGAATGTAGATTGTGGGAGGATTTGCTATAATTGTAGGGATTTTGAACATATTATTAGATATTACAGGAATCAGAGGATAATTGGTTAGAAGAGGCAAATTAGCTACCAGGACAATGATAGACATTTAAAAGAGAATAAGGGCTTAATATTCCTCAATTAAGCTCTAATTATAATAAGTTTGCAATACTTAGTAGTAGAGTAATGAATAATATATCCTATTGTAACCTAAATAGGAATATACTAAGAAAAATGATAGTAAAGATTGGACTAGAAAGGATTGATATGTAGGAGAAAGTAATAGTGAAGACATTGTTGAACAATAGTATAATGGGCTTAGTCATGAGTTTGAAGTTTGCTAAGAAGCAGAGATTTGAGTTGAAGAAAATAGAAAGACCAAAAATATTTAACAAAGAGAGACTGATGGAAAATATTGTAGAGGTCAATATTTATCACTAGGAGTATACAGAGAAAGAACAGAAATTGATATGATAGAGAATTAGAAGTGAAGTGCAATTTTAGAAATATTGTGGCTAGCTTGTTACAATTGTAAGATTGATTGGAGAACAAGAGAAGTAAAGATAACAAAATATCTAGAAAAATGTAAAAAACAGTAAAGATCAAAGCAAAAGAAGCTAGAGTGGTAGAAGCAAAATGAAAAAGTGTTAGAGTTGAAGACAGTAGATTCTATTTATTCTCATTTCTTTTCTTATTTTTATTTTATTTTCTATTATTTTTCTATTTTGAAAACTTAGGGTTAGGAGTTAGCATAATATCACAAATCTGTTATATGATTATATATTACACAGAAAAATATGGAAAGTTCCAGAATAATAATATTATACTATAGAATAGGCTAGGTCTAGTATAGCATGGACTATTAACCAAGTGTATATAAGATAGAGACTTTATACTTGGAACTACATCAAGTTCTTTTGTATAAACCCTATACAAAATTTCTTTCCTAACTTAAATCTGAGTTTTGAATTGTAATAAAAAGAAAAGAAAGTAGAGAAGGAGTAAAAAAGAAAAGGAAAAACAAAAAAGAGAAAAGACATTAGAAGTAAAAAAGATACCAGATAAATGATAAATTTAGAATGAAAAGGAGAGAGCAGTGGAGTTGGAGGAAGAAGCAAAGAAATTGATTTCTCTAAGATTCCACAAATAAATCCATATCTTCAGAAAGAAGATGAGTAAAAGAATGCTAATGAGAAAGATATAGGATCATGCAATAGATATGAAGGAAGAGTTTGTGCCAAGAAAAGGGAAAATGTATCAATTGTCAATAAAAGAGAAAGAAGACAATTGAAGAAGGAGTATATTATACCTTTAAAATCAGTATCAGTATTTTTTGTAAGAAAGAAGAATAGTAAGAAAAGAATGGTTCAGGACTATAAGTATTTAAATAAATGGATAATTAAAAACAATTATATGTTATCCTTGATTTTGAATATAGTAGAAAATATAGATATAAAAAAAGAACTTACCAAATTAGATCTATAGTGGAGGTATAATAATATATGGATAAAAGAGAGAGATGAGTAAAAGACAACATTTATAACTCCAAAAGGATTGTTTGAACCTACAATAATGTTCTTTGAACTTACTAACTTTCTAGTAATGTTTTAAACAATGATGAACAAGATTTTATAGGATGTCACATACTCATCTGACTTCATCATAGGTAATACTTACCTAAGCTTTGCTCTGCCCAAAATATCTATGAAAGTAGATATCTTTCTTCTAGTTTGTATACTTCCTTCTAGTGTGGATTTACCTAGTTCTTTCTTATATCTGATTATTCTATTACTGATTACATAACTCTTCATGATCTCTATAGAGCTCTGAACCTAATTTCTGAGAACTTTAGTATATCAAGAGTAGTTAATTATCTTCTCCAATCTTTGGAGTATACTGTTCTGAGTGCCTATGCTTAGAAGTTTGACTTACTCCATAATTTACTTCCTAAATATGACTGTTGCAACATACAGAGGTACAACATATCTGCTAATGCCAAGATTATCCTAGATTCACATTCACATACATTGGATAATATTTCCATGCTCTTCTGATATCTTTTATAATTTTCCTACAGATGATTTCTTCTTTCAGACATATTTCTTATCTAATACAGAACTTGATCAATACTAGGAAAGTGGTGAACTTTATTAATGATGTTATAGTGGAAATTTAAGAAGAGAAGGAATATGATAAAGTAATAGAAGAAGTAGTAAAAAAGCTAGCAGAGAGTAATTTATATATAAAACTGAAGAAATATAAGTAGAAGATTAGAGAAATAGGATTATTGGGAGTAGTAATAGGACTAGAGAGAATCAAAATGGAAGAAGAGAAGGTAAAAGAAGTATTGAATTAGCTACCTCCAAAAGAGGTCAATGTTATGACTTAGAGTCCTTAGGGTTGGATAATATATACTAACTACTGATGGCCTGTGCTTTACTCCTTTAACCTACCCTAAATGACTATATATTAGCTATAAGATCAATATATACCATGACTTCATTGTTCTTGAATCTTTTACTATACTTCCTATGACTATGGAATTATGTGACTATTACTATGACCATTTTATTTTATTTTATTTTTTATTCCTGAAAACTAGGGTTAGGGTTTGGTATAACAATATGGTCATACTACTATACAATAAAAGAGAAATAAAAATATATTAGAAAAAACTCAAGTCCAAGTTTTGTAATTCTGACAGTTAAGAACATACAAAAGTTTTTGGGACTAGCTAATCATTATCAGTGGTTTGATAAAGATTTTTTATTTATAACCAGACCATTACATAACTTAGTTAAGAAAGATTAGAAGTGAGATTGGATAAAGAAGTAACAGAAGATATTTAGAGAGTTGAAGAAAAGATTTATCAAAGAACTAGTGTCAGCAGTACTAGACTTAGATTTTTTAAAAATGAGAATGAAAGTTGATGTATCAAATTATGTAATAGGAGAAGTTTTATCTACAGAGTATGAATATAGATAATGAAGTTAAGTAGTATACTTGTTAAGATTTCTTAATAAAATAGAAAGAAATTATGGAATCCATAACAAGAAAATATTAGCAGTAAATAGAGGATTGGAAAACTGGAGGTATTTGTTAAATGGCACAAAATTTAAGTTCAAGATCTAGACTAACTCTAAGAATTTAGAATACTTTATGAAAATGCAGAAGTTGAATTGTAACTAAGTAAGATTTCATTTTATTTTGAAATATGTTCTGAAGACAAAGACGGAAAAGACAGATAGACTGAGTAGAAGACCAGACTGGAAAGTAATAGTTTAGCAGAAGTAGAAATAAAAGAACTAGAAGTAGATATATATATATATATATTTCTTCTTCAACACCAACTCTTTCTCTATTTGTCATTGATCTCCTCTTAACATCTTTACATTATATTGAAGGATGAAGAATTAAGAGTAGAGATAATCCAGTTAAACTATGATGTGTTGGCAGCTGAACATGGAATGAGATGGAAGGCAATAGAGTTAGTAACAAGAAGCTACTGGTAGCCAGGAGTAACAAAGAATGTTGGGAAATATGTAGATGATTGTGATATATGTCAAAGAATGAAAAATAGAACAGAGACACCAGTAGGGAAGCTGTTGGCAAATGAGATACTAGAGAAACTATAGACATATCTGATGGTAGACTTTATCACAAAGCTACTATTAGTAGCAGAGAAGGATGCAATTTTGGTAGTTTATAATAGATTGTCAAAGATGGCTTATTTTGTGGCAATAACAGAGAGAACATCAATAGAAGAACTAGTGAGGTTATTCAGAGATAATGTATAGAAGTTATATAAGTTTCCAGAAAGTGCAATATCAGATGAAGAGCCTCAATTTGTAGTAGAATTGACCAAGAAACTGAATAGAATGTTGGGAATTGAGATGAAGTTGTTAACATCCTTTCATCTACAAACAAATGAACAAACTGAACAAATAAATCAGGAACTAGAACAGTACCTTTGATTTTCTGTAGATTGTATACAAAATGAATGGCTAGAATGGTTAGTGATGGCAGAATTTGCAATTAACAATAAAATATATTCAGTAACAAAGATATCATTATTTATAGCAAATTATGATAGAAAGTTGAGAATGGAGACAGCCATTAGAAGGAAAGATAGAGAAAGTGATGAAGTTGGCAAAAAGAATAAAGAAGATTCAAGAAAAAGCAAGAGCAGTATTAAGAAAAGCACAAGAGAAGATGAAGAGACAAGCAGAGAAGTGAAAGAAAAATGAGGTAATGTTGAGTACCAAAAAATTTAGTATTCAAAAAAAGACTGACAAAGAAATTAGTGGATTGACAAGATAGTATTTACTAATGCAGTCAAATTAAGACTGCCAACTTCAATAAGAATTTACCTAGTTGTTAATGTTAGTTAAGTAGTAAAATATAGAGAACAAGGAGAGGAACAAAAGATAGAAGAAGTGAAAGTGAATGGAGTCAAAGAATAGAAGGTATAAAAATATTAAATAAAAGAAAAATAAGGAGAGTTATAAAGTATCTGGTATGATAGAAAGAATTCTATTACAATCTTAAGCTTGGCTCAGGTTGCAATTTAGGCAAAGACTTGAGTAAGAATAAGAAGAATGATTAATTGGTAAAGTATAAGAATACAGGATAATATATATAACTATAGATACTTAGTGACCATGAGGAATAAGTATGTTATCCTTGAGAAAACAGAATAGAAGAAAATAAGTCAGAAGTGAAACAAACCCAAGCATGTGTTCTTCATAAGGAAAACATCTGTATAACATAAGGTATAGATTATGGCAATCATAACAGATTCACAGTGGAACATGATATATGGAAAAGAAAGGAGGACTTGGAAAATACAAAGAAAGTGATGGTAGAATTTAAGAGAAGGCTGAGTGCAAGAATAAGAAGACAAAAGAAGTCAGAAATGACAGAGAAAAGAGGAGAGGAGAGTTACTGGAGAAGTATATAGCAAAGATATTGTATAAATGGGATAATAGGAATTTTGAAGAATAGTATTTAAAAAAGTTAGGGAGAAACTTGTGAAAATGAAGGTTAGTTTCTCTAGAGAAGAAACCTTGAAAGAGAAGTAATGTCAGAGTTAAATACAATAGACTTGGTTTATTTTATTTTTCTTTCTCATTTTTATTTTATTTTCTATTTATTTTCTTATTTTAAACTTAAAGTTAGATGTTAGTATGATATTACACATCATGACAATGTGTGATGGCTGTCACAAGTCTGGTCACACATATTACAGTCACAGTTACATGATCTTGTATCACATAAAAAGATATAGAAAGTTCCAGAATAATAATATCATACTACATGTTAATAGTATGTAATATATATGATTTTTAGAATAGATTAGAATTTGTGTTAGCATGGACTACTAGCTTAGCATATATAAAGGTAGATACATTGTACTTGGAACTTTATTAAGTTCTCTTGTATTAATCCTATCCTGATATAAGATTCTTTTATTAACTTGATATTTTAAGTCTTCAATCATAACATGTATGCTATATCTCTACTAGTCACACTGGTTGTATATTTTTGAAGAGAAACTCAGAATATGGTTGATAGACAAGTCTACTAGTAGATAGGAGGTATGTTGTCACTAACATAGAAAGATGGTAATAGTTTTAGTTAATTTTCAAACTAAGACTTTTATAGTATAACTATTAGCTTATATACTAAGTATACTATCTAAGGTAGTAATCTAGAAATAGAGACTGCTAAATATTGCCCTAGTTCTAGTAATTCTTGAATATTTGAGGTAGAATAGAGAAATGTAATCTGTACTAGAAGAAATTAGAGAGTATAGATAAGAAAAGACATGTTATTTGTGGATTGGTTTTAGACATGGTTTACACTTGAAGGCAAAAGCCCATAGAGTTAGCTCAGAGAAGCATAGAGTATGGAACTCCATATAATGAGCTCAGTAATGTGGACTTGTTGAAATAATCTTGGCCTGAACTTATGTGTTGTGCCTCCTATGAGCTACATAGTTGTAATTTTAGAGAATAACCTTGTAAGAAGTTATAAGGAGAGAAGTAAAGTGTATTGCTATTAATACTGGGGATTTAGTGTCAACTTGAGTCAATTATCAGGTTAGCTATTACAAAGTAATCATTAGCCTTAGATACACAAAGTAACAAAAGAAGTAATTAAAACAGATCTTCAAGCAGATGTTTCAGTACTGAAATACTAAATAGGAGTTTAGATTAGAGATCTATATAAAGTCTGAGTAATTTTGCAGAGTTTGAAGGAGATAATTAGATGATGGAAACAGATAAAGATGACTGTGGATTTTGACTTAAATAAAGCCAAATAACCATAGAGATCTGATGTTGTATTGAAGCTAGACATGTTTCAGAGTTTGGGATATGACAGTTGAGACAAATATGACTGGATCAAAATATAACAAGAGTTTATCAGTACATCTTTATCACCACTGCTTCTAAACTCCATTGAGTACTGTTGTTACATGATTGCTATTCTATGTCTTCAGTTATTACCTAATAAGCTCTTATTATTTCTGGCTAATATTCTAAATATTTCCATCAGAGTTTCCTACTATCTGGTATAATTATTCTGGGGTTATATGAGTAATGTTTTGCCTAATAGTTATCTTGATTAGTATAGATTACTTAAGTATTTGTGAGCAATAGACTTAGGTTCTCTAAAGCTTAAAGCATAAACTTTGTACCTTTACTATAGTTATCTTAATAATCTTAGTTATATATTTAGAGCAGGTTAGTGTAAATGTGTACAGACCAATGCTCTAAGTATATAAGATAAACTAGATTGTAGTAGAAATACCATTGAGTTCTCTTGTATTACTCAATACATAAGTTATACTTTTAGCCCAGCTCAGAGACTTAAGTCATAACATTGGAACTCAATAACCCTTTCATGAGACTTCCCAGCACAAGACTCTCTCTTTTACTCTCTTTCCTCTTTTTATTCTCAGCTAGAAATAACAAAGAAGTTGGTAAAAGAATTTAAAATGATATAAGAAAGTTATAAAAATACAAAAGAAAGTTCAGAAGAGAAGAAAAAACAAATTACTGGGACAGTATACAGAAAAGCCATTCCATGGTTGGAATAATGGAAAATTTAAGGAGAAGTATTTGAAAAAATTGAAAATAAATGAAAGAAGATAGAAAAAAAGCATAGTTCTTTTATCTAGTAGATTATTACATCATAGAATTGAGAGTAGAAGTAGAAGTACTATACACAAACTAAGTATCAAATGTATAAGTAGACTAATTTTAACAGAACTCCTTATTGAGTTCTCTTGTTAATTCTATAACATTATTATAGCTGAAAAATCACTGCAACATGTTTCATATTTGCTATCTCATGTGTTTACTTTATATAGTATCAATCAGTGCCTTATATAGTAGTAAATTCTTCTCATTTTTTCTTGTTAACTTCATACTGTTTTCTCAAGAATATCTTTCTCTTTTCTTATAGTCATTAGATATATAAAATTCTCATACTTTACTAATTTATAACTTTCTTCTCCCTTACTTAAGCCTTTATCTAAGTTAAAACTTAAGCCAAGCTTAAAATTATAATATATACTAAATACTTGTCATGTTATGCTCTGGATCTTTTTTTATTTTAATTTAATTTATTTTCTTCTTCTTTTTTATTTTATTTTGGATAATAAAGAAGTATATGACTGTGGTTATATAATATGCTATCACTAGTCAAATGACTATTGCATGTAATCACAATCATATAAGGTTGTAAAATGACTAAAAATATAATATTATATCAGTATCACAAAATGAACTACTCACTTATTTATGATCTCTGAATCTTGGATACACTCTCAGAAGTTTAGGAGTAATTCAGAAGTTCAATAATAATGACAATAATGATGAAGATTAATACAGATATCAATGATAAAAAGATGAAAATTGATGAATGATAATTGATGTTGTTAAGTTTAAGATCTAATCCTTAGACATAGAAGTATTTATACAAAATAGTAATAGTCTGTGTACAAGCTGTTTTCATCATATGATGAAAACTCATATTTGATAAGACTGTCATCTGTCATAGCAGATGTTAGACTAATTTTAAAAGATAACTAATTATGTTATTATATTGATATACTTGTATCTTTATGAATACTGATATCCATATAATATAGAATATATCATTAGAGACTGTTTGATAAATGATTTCCAATACAGGTTTGATTGTGGAAATCTGTTTAGTTGTTCCTGAGATAATAGCTAATGACACTTGTAGTTACTGATAGTTTGATATCTTAGTAATCTATTGTTGCTTTTGTATATCATATATATGCAAATAACCCTTATTTAAGGCTTTCTAGTGCAACTTAGTTTGTGAGAATAAGTCTATTGGTTGTGGAGATACAAGTTGAATAAAGCTTATGACAACTAAGCTTGAATACTGAAATAAAGGTACTATGTTGGTTGTAATACTTGGTTATGTCATCTTGAGACTTGTGGATGGAAAACTTTACTTCTTTCAATACAGAATTCATTCAATAAGTAAACTTTAAGACTGTCTCTAGCTTTTACTTTTTTTGATGAGATTCCAATTCCATTTATGGCAGTTGTTCTCTGTCAAGAAGGAATAACAGTTATTACATAGAAAAGTGCATATAGTTGTTGTGCTGGAACTCTGCTAATAGAAGGAGGTTATATTAATTGCTCTGTCATTTATTGATAAATATCTGAAAGTATTATTCAAGCTTGTTATATGCCAAGTCCAATTCTAAATATAATCTATCTTCTATAGTAGTATTATTAGTCTGTAAAGCTCTACTTACAACTCATTCTCTACAGTTGTCAAAATTGAAGATGATAGACTTTATTTATTTTCATTTTTATTTGTCTTTTTATTGAGAACTTAGGATTAGAGGTTAGTGTGATGTTACATGTCACAGTCACATTGTTGCATAGTCACATGGTACATAGAATATTGTAAAAGGTCCTAGAACAAGATAATATTATACAACATGTATTATATATATTGATCTTAAGAAAAATACATAATATTTTAAGATAGGCTAATGGAAGTGTAATACAAACTAGTAGTCTAGTATGTATAAGATAGACAGTTTTATACCAAAAACTCTATTGAGTTCTCTTATATTAACTCTAATACAAGATTTCTTTCTTAACTCACTCTAAGATTCTGAGATTGTAACAATAGTGGTATTATTTTCTTGCAACACCTCTACTTATTATCTATCTTATATAATAGTATTATTTCTTTATTCCAATACTATAAGCATTCAGTTTTCTATAGTAGAGTTCATCTTTTCAAATACTATTTTAGTATTTTGTCACTAAAACATTCACTTGAGGCTATATAATAAGACATCTAAGTTTTTCTTTTATTATACTTATATTTAATAACTAGTAGATATACTATAATCTTCAGTCTGATAATTGAATATTGTTTAATATTGAACTTTAGTGTTTATAGCACAATACTTCTTTTTAGAACTCATTTCCTTGAACTCCATTCTTTCTTTTGAAGTTGTAACTTTGTGGCAAATAAATAGTACAGTATATAGGCTGAAGCCAAAATTATTTACAAAGTCTATAACTTTATGCTCTTGGCACAATTTTCCATATCTAGTACAAAACTCTGATATAATTTCATGAACTTTTACTCTCAAGTATAAGCTATGCCTAATAGAGCTCTTGATTTACTTGCTCTATCTAACTATTTGACTAGAGATATCTGTTATAACTTAGATTTCAGAGATAAGATAAAAGCACACTCTTGTATTGAGTAATATAAAAAACCTCAATAAAGTTTCATATACAAGCTAGTCTACCTTATATACTTCAGACTGTGGTCTATGTATACATTACAACTAATTTATCCTAATGTTCATGCACTTTCCATAAAACTAACATATTATTGCTATGGTATATAATGTTATTAATTTTAGAATCTTTTCCAATCTTCTCTTTATTACATGATCATGTGATATGTGACTGTGACATGTGTGACATAACATCATACTCTTTACCTAAGTCTAAAATAAAGAAAAGTAAAAATAAAAACCAAAATAAAAAATAAAAAAGAATAAAGTAAAATAAAATAAAATAAAGTCAAGTTTATTGTTTACAACTCTAACAATACCAGGCTAGAGGTAAGGCAATCTTAATATCAAGTAGATAGTATAATTTCTTTGTAAAGAATGCTATAAACTATGATTCTCTGTTTAAAACTATACACATGATATGGATGGAAATAAAGTAAGCTCTTTTAGAAATAGAGTTCATTATTGTTATTACTATATTAAATCTCATAGTATTGTAGTAACTACTAACCAAAATAGTTAATAGCACACTAAGTAGTTTTATACTATAAATATATAGCCTGTGTTAATAATAAATAATCCTATCCTGATATTCATATATTAGCCATAAATATACTATATATATATAATCTTGATGTTATTCTTTCAGCCCCTTCTCCTAAATTTTAAACCTATGATATCATGTCATGTATCTCTTCATTATCCAAGAATTTAAAAGAAATAAAAATAAAAAGAAATAGAAAAATCAAATTAAAGAAAATAGATAAAAGAAAAGAAAATCAAAATAAAATATAAGGGTTCAAGTATACCATGATAGTACTCTCTCTTAAGGTTCTGCCTCTGGAGGAACTTGCCTCCCTTTTCATTTTTATCTCACCCAACTTCTTTCCAAATTTTTCAAATACTCATTTTTAAACCTTCTATCATCTTATCCAAACAAAATTTTTACTATTGTTGTGGCAACCACTTATCACAAAGACAAATGATTACACAAGCAGTAAATCTCTTAAGTTGAATATTAAGTGGAAAATTTACAAAAGAACTCGACAAGAAGTCTCTGCTAAATTAGAGTCCTATATATACAAAGTACACATGGTCCATGCTACTAATAATTACACCTGCTCTTATGTCTATGCTACAACCTCATGTCTGTCTTATTTTCTACTTAAGGCTACCATGTTATATATATATACCTTGACATCATCTTCTAGATCCTTCCTCCATGTTCTAGGCCTATGACATCACATCATGTGACCTGTCATGTGACTGTGATGTCACGTGCCTTTTCATCATCTAAAATAAAAAGAAAACAAAATCAATATAAAATCAGAAAAATAAAAGAAAACAGAATAAAAATTGTTAGTGTCCAAAGTGTCTCATAACAACTATATACTTTCTTGGTAACTCACTCCTCTTAAACACCTCTGCCTCTGGGCTTAACTTCTTTTCCTTCCCTTCTCTTTTCTTATTTGTACTCTTCTTTAATCTTCTTCTCAAATTCTTCCACTAAATCCATTGTATTTTCCAAGATTTCTAACCTCTCCCAAGTATCTTTCTCTGCTATATATTTCTTCCACCTAACTAAATACTTTGCTTTCCTCTCATATCTCTCTCATTCAATATCTTCTTAACCTCATATTCTTTTTCTTTATCTATTTCTTAAGATCAACATATGTAGTATATATTGTATAATGTCATTTGTTTCAGATCCTTCTACAATGTTCTTTTATGACATATCATTGTGTGACTTATGACTGTGACAGTGTTTTATAATATGTGACTGATATGTAATACCAAGTCACATATATTATCACATTAAACCCTAGCTCTAAGTCCAAAAAATAAAATGAAAACAAAATGAAAAAGAGAAAAATAGAAGAGGAAAATGAAAAAAAAAGCCAAGTCCATTGTCTTTAACTCTAGTATTTCTGATATGATTTTCTTTATTTTATAATCTCCTTCTATGATTTTTCAACACTGCTTTTGTCTTTTCATACATCTTCTTTATTTCTCTTACAAACTCTTCTACTTTTTTCTTATTTCAAAACCTATCCTAAGTTCTCTTCTATAGTTAACTTTGAATAGTAATAACTATATACTTTATTATTAAAGGTAAACTCTGCAGTTGCAAACTATTCTGACCAATTACTTTGCCTATGATCAATATACATTCTCAAATACTGCTTCAACTCTTGATTTGTCCTCTTTATTTGTCCATTTGTCTGTTGATGAAAAGCTGTTGATAGCTTTATTTATATCTCCAACATCTTATTCAACTCCTTTATCAATCCTGCTGCAAACTGTGGTCCTCTATCTGAAATCACACTCTCAGGCAACCCATGCAACTTTCACACATTGTCTTTAAACAATCTTACTAACTTTTTTCCCATTATTTTTTCTGTTGTTACTATAAAATGTGACATTTTCAAAAACTTATCACATATGACCAAAATTGAATCATGATCTCTTGATTATTGTTTCATCTCCTTTGTAACTTCTGGCTACCAAAATTTCTAGTAGCCAACTCTACTATCTTCCACTATTCTCTATGTTCTGTCATCAGTATGTTATGATATAACTGAATAATATCCAATCTCAACTCCTTATTCTTTGAACTATATACCTTCTTATTCTTCAACACTAAGTCATTCTCAATTTTCCACTTATTGTTCTTTAATACTTGAACTCTAGTCTTTTCCATTTTTTCCACCACTTTCACTATCTCATTGTTTTTTGCCTCCTACTTTTTAATTTTTTTGATAATTTTTTCTTCAGCTTCTTCAATTAATAACTATCCCTTTTCCATTACTCTAATCTTCCACCACTTCTTTTTCAACATCACTTGATTTTCATTATCTCTTTCTACTTCTTCTACCTAATCTACTCTCTTACTCAAACTATATGCTTGTTCTATACTCTTGCTAGCTACATACTTTAAGGCAAAATCAAATCTAGACAAATATAAGGCCTATCTAGCCTGTCTCTGATTCAACTTCTGAGGTTTCATAAAGTAATTCAAGTTTTTGTGATCTATCCAAATTTCAAACTAACTCTTGGCTCCTTTTAAGAAATGCCTACATGCTTCTAAACATCTAATGATTACTGACATCTCTTTATCATGAATTTTATAATTTTTTTTGAATTTATTCAACAACTTCAAAATATAGGCTACTGTTACAATCTTTGGTTAGAGCTCAGGTTGTACTTAGGCAAAGACTTGAGAGTAAGAAAGGAATGATATATAAGTGGTAAAGCATAAAGAATACAGAAGTATCTCTACACTATATATATGTAACAACCATGAGGGAATTGTACATGTGTCAAATGAGTTATAGAACAATGAGGACCAAACAAGGATAGAGCACCTACTATATGAGGCACTGACTGAGACAACTTCAGCACCACCAATCATATTGTCATTACCCTTTACCCTAGTCCATGCTGTATTCAGAAGGTATTAATCATAACAATATCCTATTTCAGCATTCATGTTCCTATGAATCACATCAACACCTTGAGTTCTCCTACTATATACATTGTGACTGTTTTCTTGTTAGGACCAATTATAACTTGGCCTCAATTATTGATTGCAATGAAGTACAGCTTGTGTGGTGGACCTTCTTGATATATGACTATAGGATAGCTATTTCGTGATGTTCTAGTATTGTGTTTGTTTCTGACCAGTGCTATGGCTATTTCTTTCTAGAATTTGGGATCTTGCTCTCCTCTGGATTTGAGTGATTGGTAGTGTGAAGGTGGTTAAAACATTCTTGTCTATGTGGGGGAACAAATGAACTTCATGTACTTAATCAGATTGTTGACTTCATTGTTTATAAAACTTGACTTTGATGCTAATGTCAATTTTGATACCTCATATGGTTTGATTAGAATAACCTCCTCATCCTCTACTCTTTCTTTAACCAATTTCTTCTCTTGTTCTTTATTCTTGTATAACTCTTGTATTTCTCAGATATTGTCATCTATGTATTGGTTTTCTTTTCCTCTGTATGCATCCAGTTCATCAGCCAACATTCTTTGAATTTGAAATACCCAATCCTCCATGTTGCTTTGGATTAAGTATCATAGATCCTCTGATGTTTCTAATATGTTGGTGGTGTTCATGGTTCAATTATTGATACTGGCTTGTAAGATTGTATGCTCCATCTCTGTGATTGTTGTGTTGGTCTCTCCTGCTTTCTTCATCATATTCTGTACTTGTTTCTGTATATCAATCATTACTTCTATTCCTTTTAGCATCTTGTGGTATAGTCTGGTCCAGTCATCTTGTTCCTCCTTGAATGCTTTGGCTTCATCCATATTATTTAATTTCCTGGTGATGTATGGGTTTGAGAAGGTGGGTGTAGTCATGTAGTTGTTGTTGTTGGTGATTTGTGAAGACATTTGTTTAAAGTTTGAGTAAATGTTTTCTTTTGAACTGTCAAAATGGGATTTTACCCCCCCTCTTTATAGGTTTTTACTTGAGCACCTTGTCTAATAGTCTTCTATCACCTTCTTTGCATGAGACAACCCCAATTTTGTGATCCATTGGTCATGCTCATCCCCATAACCTTTCCAATGCATAAGGTATTGCATCCCTCTACCTCATTTCCTATGCTTCCTAACTTCCTCCACTTCATATTCTTTTTCTTCCTTAATAATGGTTGGTGGTAGTGCCTGTTCCATGTGTTAATTCTTGAACTGTGGTTCATTACATCTTGTCAGCAGGTCTTCATTAAACATATTGTGTATAGCCCATTCTTCTGAAAGTTCCAGTTGAAACACCCTTAAGCCAATGTCCTTTGAGATTCTAAAAGGCCTATATCTCTTTTGGTCCAGCTTCTTTGAGGGTCTGTTTGAATGGGCATTTTTGTTTTCCAACCATATGTTATTCTCAACATTCAACCCTTGAGGATTTCTTCTCTTCTTGTCAATTTGTCTCTTCATATTCTTTTGAGCCTCTTCCATCAATTTTGTAGCCTGCTTCTAGCTCTTCTGTAGTCCTATAAGGAATTCTTCTAATCTTGGAAATTCCATTTGTACCATGAGGTCACCTTTCCATGGGTGTCTTCCAAAGTTTAACTTGAATGGTGTTTTCTCTGTTGCTGCATGTCTCTTGTCATTATATTGGAATTCTGCAGCTGCTA
>Ga0157359_1000210_pt1 | contig 19558 bp, 17 predicted proteins | sample AttcapACBM3_FD_111482 | JGI IMG/M metagenome (GOLD analysis project Ga0157359, IMG submission 111482) | Fungus gardens microbial communities from leaf cutter ant in Botucatu, State of São Paulo, Brazil - Atta capiguara ACBM3 | ecosystem: Host-associated > Fungi > Mycelium > Unclassified ...
GCGAAGCTGCCCCATAACCACGGTGTGCCAACGGAATTCATCATCAGAGGTATCCTTCAAAAACAAAAACGACCAACGTCGGAAGACGCCAGCCGCTCTGTGAACGCTGAAGCAAACCTCGCCTTCCGGCAAGGTCTCACTTACAACGTTGATGAAGGTGGTTACACCTTTGACATCAGGTTGCCCGGTAACCGGATGCTTGCGCATCGTAATGACGATTGACCGGCAATGAAGTTACTCCCCTTTGCAGAGCAGAAAGTAATGCAAAATGTGTCGGCGGTCAACGTGAATCGCGTTAGCCGGCCATCGCTTTTTGCGCACCGAGGCTGACGACGAATCCCTGCAGCAGCAGGCGGCTGAACGGCGTGTCGCTAACCTGTTGTTGTTGCTGGTGGTAGCGGGCTTGCTGCTCGGGATGCAGCTGGCCGAGCCACTGCAGATACTGGCTCATCACCGCGCCGTTGAATTCCGGGTGGAACTGGGTGGTCAGGGCATGATCGCCATAGCGCAGGATCTGGTGCGCGTCCTGCTGTGAACGCGCCAGCGTCTGCGCGCCGGCGGGCGGCGTCAGCACGCTCTGCGAGTGGATCAGGTTGGCTTTGAAGCGCGGCGGCAGCAGGGTGAGCCGCCGATCGTCGGCTGCGGCGGGCAGCAGTTCGATCTCCAGCGTGCCGACTTCCATGCCCTGCGGGTGGTAACCCACTTCGCCGCCGAGCGCGTAGGCCAACAGCTGATGGCCGTAGCAGACGCCGAACAGCGGCAGTTTGATCGCCATCGCCTGACGCAGCCATTCGGCGGCCTCCTCGCTCCACGGCAGCCGTTCGGTCACCATCGCCGGCGAGCCGGTGATGACCACGCCGCAATAGGCGGCCGGCGGCAACGGCCGTTCGCCGGCGGGCAGATGCACGATGTGCGCGCGTTCGGCGTCGATATTGCCCTGTTGCAGGAACATGCCTTCAAAGTTTGCCAATTCCTGACGAATGGCCTGCGGCGCGTCGCCGGTTTGCATCACGAGCAGCGGTTTCATCTCATTCTCCGTCGGCGGGGAAGACGACGCCGGTCTGGCGGCGGATATCGGTCAGCAGGCGGGCGACGATCAGCGAATTCTCCAGCCCCGGATGTTCCACCTGACGCTTCTCAACCAACTCGGCGAAGGCCAGCGCCTCATACAGCATGGTGTTGATGTGCTGCGGCTGGCTCAGATCCTGGCGGTTGCCGCCGCGCGGCGTCAGCGCCACGCCCTGGCACTCGGAGATTTTGTCGATAATCAGCGTGCCTTCTTCTCCCTGGATCTCGCTGGGGATCGCCGAGTCGCTGACCTTGGAATGGGAAAGCGTGACGTCGAAATCGCCGTAGTTCAGGCAGACGGTGCCGTGGGCGTCCACACCGGTATCGAGCAGCGTGGCGCTGGCGAGCACCGACTGCGGCGCGCCGAACAGCGCCACCGCGCTGGCCAGGCAGTAGTAGCCGATGTCCATGATCGAGCCGTTGGAGAACTGCGGATTAAACGTGTTGGGGTTCTCGCCGGCGAGATAACGCGGATAGCGCGAAGAGTATTGGCAATAGTTGATGAAGGCTTTGCGCAGCCGGCCGATTTTCGGCAATGCCTGTTGCAGCGCCAGAAAATTCGGCAGATAGGCGCTTTTGAACGCCTCGAACAGCACCACCTGGTTTTCCCGCGCGCAGGCTACCACCTGTTCCGCTTCGCGCTGGTTGGAGGCCAGCGGTTTTTCGCAGATCACATGCTTTTTATGGCGCAGGAACAGCAGCGATTGCGGGCAGTGCAGGGAGTTGGGGCTGGCGATATACACCGCGTCTATGGCATCGGACTGGGCCATGGCCTCGAGCGAGTCGAAAAACTGCGTGACCTGATAGTTGGCGCCAAACGCCTGCGCCTGTTCCAGGGAGCGTGAATACACGGCGCTCAACTTGAGTTTGCCGCTTTCATGGGCGGCATCGATAAAACGTTCCGTAATCCAGTTGGTGCCGACAACGGCAAAGCGAATCATAGCGAGCTCCGGTCCAGCCTAAAACCGCAGATTATCACGCCCTCACTCGCTATGCATACAGCTCGCCGAACAGCGAAAGGTGCGTCAGATACAGCCGGGTATCGAACTCCAGCTGGTGGTAATCCGGCTCCATATGGCAGCACAGGCTGTAGAACGCCTTGTTATGATCTTTCTCTTTCAGATGCGCCAGCTCATGCACCACGATCATGCGCAGGAACGGCTCGGGCGCGACCTTGAACACCGTCGCCACGCGGATTTCCGCCTTGGCCTTCAGCTTGCCGCCCTGCACGCGCGAGATGGCGGTGTGCAGGCCCAGCGCATGCTTCATGACGTGGATCTTGCTGTCGTAGGCCACCTTGCTCAGCGGCTGGGCGTTGCGCAGATACTGGTTTTTCAGATCGACGGTAAACTGATACAGCGATTTGTCGGTGGTGCAGTCGTGCACCTGCGGATAGCGCTGCAGCAGCACGTCCCCCAGCCGATTCTGATGGATCAGTTGCTGCACCTGGCTTTGCAGATGCGTTGGGTAGCCTTGCAGGTAGGCGAGTTCGATGTCATGCATGAGTGATATTGCGCCTCAGTATTTCTTTGATTGGCCGCAGCCGCACACGTTGCGCATCGGCCTGTCTGGCTTCCCAGCGATCGTGCGCCGCCTGCAGGTTTAGCCAAAAGTCAGCGGTCGTTTCGAACAGATCGGCAAACAGATTGGCCTCGGCAACGCTCATGCGTCGATGCCCGTTGCACAGGCGATTGACGGTGGCGCGGGTGACGCCCAATACCTTTGCCAGTTCCTCCTGGCCGATGCCTAGCGGCGTTAAATATTCTTCCTGCAGCACTTCTCCCACCGTGGTGGGTTCGCGAGTCGTGGTTTCCAACATAGGTACCCCCTCGTTCAGGTATCTTGATGAGGATCGAGGTAAATTTTTTCAGCGGCATCATGCCGCCACTGGAACATCAGCCGCCAGTGCATATTGACGCGCAGACTTGACCATCCCTGAAATGGTCCGGATAGCCGCTTGTAATAGTTACCCGTGGGGTGATGCAAATCACGCTCTTGCTGCGCGGCGGCCAACATATCGAGTTTTCTGGCCAACTGTCGCTCAAGCGCGCCGGGGATCAGACGGCTGCGCCTGCCTTCCAGATAGAACTGCTCCAGATAGCGATCGCGGAAAGATTTAATCATGCTTTCCCCCTTCCATAGGGACTGCCAGTGTAACATTTAAAGTTACACCCCGTCAGGTTAAAAAAACGTCGACATGGGTGCTCGGGAGGGAAAGGTTAATGTTGTTAAAGGAGAAAAGGGGCGCGGGTTTTCAGATACGCGGCGCAATACGCAATTTATCCGAAAAAACATTTTACTGACGGGCGTTTTTAGGGGATAAACAGCCCAAATTTTATCAGTCAGGAGGGGCAATGAGCCAACTCGATCTGGGAACACAGCAACTTGAGCTGGAGCGTTATCCCCAACAGGAAGAATCCACCCAACTGCAGGCGTGGGAAGCGGCGGACGAATATCTGCTGCAACAGCTTGAAAACGTAGATATCGGCGGCCGCCCGGTGCTGATTTTTAACGATAACTTCGGCACCCTGGCCTGTGCGTTGCACGCGCATCGCCCTTACAGCGTCAGCGATTCGTACATGAGCCAGCTGGCGACGCGCCACAACCTCAAGCTCAACGGTCTGGATCCCGAGCAGGTCACGCTGCTGGACAGCCTGGCCGAGCTGCCGGCGGCGCCGGCGGTGGTGCTGATTCGCGTGCCGAAAGCGCTGGCGCTGCTGGAACAGCAGCTGCGCGCGCTGCGCCACGTCGTGACCGAAGACACGCTGATCGTTGCCGGCGCCAAAGCGCGCGACGTGCACACCTCGACGATGCAGCTGTTTGAAAAAGTGCTGGGCCCAACGCGCACCAGCCTGGCGTGGAAGAAGGCGCGCCTGATCTTCTGCCAGGCGGCGGACATCGTTCCGCCGGCGGCAGCGGAAACCACCAACTGGACGCTGGACGGCACCGATTGGCTTATCCATAACCACGCCAACGTCTTCTCGCGCGGCAGCCTGGATATCGGCGCGCGCCTGTTTATGGAGCATCTGCCGCGCGGCCTGAATGGCCATATCGTCGATCTGGGCTGCGGCAACGGCGTGATTGGTTTGACGGCGCTGGCGCAAAACCCGGAAGCGCAGGTGACCTTTGTCGATGAATCTTACATGGCGGTGGCCTCCAGCGAGCTGAACGTGGAGCACAACCTGCCGCAAGAGCTGGATCGCTGTCAGTTTGAGGTGAACAACGCGCTGGCGGGCATCGAGCGCGAAAGCGTGCAGGCGGTGCTGTGCAACCCGCCGTTCCACCAGCAACACGCCATTACCGATCACACCGCCTGGCAGATGTTCTGCGACGCCAAGCGCTGCCTGCAGGTGGGCGGCGAATTGCGCATCGTCGGCAACCGTCACCTCGACTACCATCAGAAACTCAAGCGCCTGTTCGGCAACTGCACGCTGGTGGCCTCGAACAAGAAGTTCGTGATCCTTCGAGCGGTGAAATCCGGCGCGCGTCGCTGAGCGTGAATAACAAGGGGCGCCGGGCGCCCCTTTTTTATAGCGTCATCGCCAACCGCGTGCCCTGATCGATCGCGCGGCGGGCGTCCAGCTCGGCGGCCACGTCGGCGCCGCCGATCAGGTGCACGGTTTTCCCCATCGCCAGCAGCGGCTGCTGCAGTTCGCGGCGCGGTTCCTGCCCGGCGCAAATGACCACCGTGTCCACCGGCAGGCAGCTGTCTTGCTCGGCGCGGGTGATGTGCAGCCCTTCGTCGTCGATCAGCCGATAGCTGACGCTGTTGAGCATCTTCACGCCGCGCATCGCCAGGCTGGCGCGGTGGATCCAACCGGTGGTTTTCCCCAGGCCTTCGCCCACTTTGCTGGTTTTGCGTTGCAACAGGTAGATCTGCCGGGCGGCGCGCGGCGCCTGCGGCCCTTGCTCCGCCAGCCCGCCGCGCTGCTCAAGGCGCCCGTCGATGCCCCATTCGCGATTGAATTCCGCCTGATCCAGGCTGCTGGACACGCCGTGCTGGCTGAGGTACTCGGCGGTATCGAAGCCGATGCCGCCGGCGCCGACGATCGCCACCCGCTGGCCGACCGGTTTTTTATCGCGCAGCACGTCCAGATAGCTCAGCACCTTGGCGTGCCCGATGCCGGGAATATCCGGGGTGCGCGGCACGATGCCGCAGGCGAGGATCACCTCATCGAATTCGCTTAAATCCGCCGCTTCGACCTTGACGCCCAGCCTGACCGTCACTTCACGCAGCGCCAGCTGGCGGCGGAAGTAACGCAGGGTTTCATGGAATTCTTCCTTGCCGGGGATCTGCTTGGCGATGTTGAACTGACCGCCGATCTGCTCGGCGGCGTCGAACAGCGTCACCCGATGGCCGCGGCTGGCGGCGGTGGTGGCAAACGCCAGCCCGGCGGGGCCGGCGCCGACCACCGCCAGTTTTTTCGGTTTTTCCGCCATCGTCAGCGGCATTTCGGTTTCACGGCAGGCGCGCGGGTTGACCAGACAGGAAGTCAGCTTGCCTTCAAAGATCTGGTCGAGACAGGCCTGGTTGCAACCGATGCAGGTATTGATCTCGTCGGCGCGCCCCTCGGCGGCTTTCTGCACAAAGGCGGCGTCGGCGAGGAACGGGCGCGCCATCGACACCATATCGGCGCAGCCGTCCGCCAGCACCTGCTCGGCCACCGCCGGATCGTTGATGCGGTTGGTGGTGATCAGCGGGATGCTGACCTTGCCCATCAGCTTGCGGGTCACCCAGCTGAATCCGGCGCGCGGCACCATGGTGGCGATGGTCGGAATACGCGCTTCGTGCCAGCCGATACCGGTATTGATAATGGTGGCGCCCGCCTGTTCGATCGCCAGCGCCAGCTGCTCGATCTCCTGCCAGCTGGAGCCGTCTTCCACCAGATCGAGCATCGACAGCCGGTAGATCAGAATGAATTCCGGGCCCACGGCCTGGCGCACCGCCCTGACGGTCTCGACGGCGAAGCGCATGCGGTTGGTGAAGCTGCCGCCCCATTGGTCGTCGCGCTGATTGGTGCGCGTCGTCAAGAATTGGTTGATCAGATAGCCCTCGGATCCCATCACCTCAACGCCGTCGTAGCCAGCCTGCTGCGCCAGCGCCGCACAGCGGGCGAAATCGGCGATGGTTTGCTCAATCTCCGCTTCGCTGAGCGCGCTCGGCGTAAACGGGTTGATCGGCGCCTGCAGCGCGGAAGGGGCCACCAGCTTGGGTTGATAGCTGTAGCGGCCGGTGTGCAGGATCTGCAGCGCAATTTTGCCGCCCGCCCGGTGGACGGCCTCGGTTACCGGGCGGTGGTGAGGCAATTGCGCTTCGCTGTTTAGGATCGAACCGCCGCGAAACACCACGCCCTGTTCGTTCGGGGCAATGCCGCCGGTGACGATCAGCGCCACGCCGGCGGCGGCGCGCTCGGCATAGAACGCGGCCAGGCGCTGCGGGCCGTCGGGCAGCTCTTCCAGGCCGGTATGCATCGATCCCATCAGCACCCGGTTTTTCAGGGTGGTGAAGCCGAGATCCAGCGGCGCCAGCAGGTGAGGGTAATTGCTCATTGCACTCTCCATCGGGTGAAATCGGGGCCCGTTGTTATAATTATGTGAACACAAGTGGTCGGATGAGATAAATCTAGCCGTTGTCGCGCCGCTTGGGAATCTGCGTTGCGCCGAATGTGATAGATGTCATGAATCTCAGACTCTGTTTGCATAACGAACAAAAGATCGGTTAGCCTTTACGCGTTGCAAATTCCTTCTCTCTGCGGAGCCATAACCGAAAATGAACAACCACGCCTGTTGATATCTGCTCCCACGCCGTGCGCTCTCGCGCCCTGTGGGGATGTTTTGATCTCATTCAGGAGTGCTTATGGCTCATTTAGTGCAGTCCCCTTATTTCGTTTTACATCAACTGACCTGCCAATTTGCTGACGGCGAAACGCTGTTCGGCCCGCTGGATCTCGCTTTTGATCGGTCGCGCTGCGGCCTGGTGGGGCGCAACGGCGTTGGCAAAACCCAGCTGCTGCGCCTGATCGCCGGATTGGATCTGCCGGGCAATGGACACGTTGAATCTCATGCCGCAGTAGCTTACGTTGCGCAGCAGCCGGAGATCGCGCCGCACACTACGCTGGCGCAGCTGCTGGGCTACGGTGAGGTGTTCGCCGCGCTGGCGCGTCTCGAGCAGGGGCGGCCGTTGACGGACGATATCGATCGTCTGGAAGGGCGCTGGGATCTTCACGATCGTCTGCAAAACGCCTTTGCCGCCGCCGGGTTGCCGGCCTTCGATCCGTTGCGATCCGCCAGTTCGCTGAGCGGCGGCGAGCGGATGCGCGCGTCGCTGTGCGGCGCCTTGCTCGGCGAGGCGGATTTTCTGCTGCTGGACGAACCGACCAACCACCTCGACAGCGCCGGCCGCGCCTGGCTGTATCAGCAGCTGGATCAGTGGCGGGGCGGGCTGTTGATCGCCAGCCATGACCGGCAGCTGCTGGGGCGCATGGAGCGCATCGTCGAACTGACGCCCGGCGCGCTGCGCAGCTACGGCGGCAACTATGAGGACTACCGGCGCCAGCGCGATACGGAGCAGCAGGCGGCGCGCGCCGATCTGGAGCATGCGCGCGAGGAGCGCCGCCGCACCCGCGCTCGCCAACAGAAAGAGCACGACATGAGCCAGCGGCGCTCGGCGCAAACGCTGCGCGTCGTCGATACGCTGAATATCGCCTCTTTCGAACGGGTGGCCTACAAGTCGGCGGCGAAGGAGAGCCTAGGCACGCTGCGCAAACAGCATCAGGATCGGCGCGACAGCCTCGATGCGGCGGTGCGTGAAGCCTATCAGCGGGTGGAGGAGGAACCGCCGGTGTTGCTGGCGCTGCCGGGCAGTGAAGTGAACGCGAACAAGCAGGTGCTGGTGCTCGAGCGGCTGCAACTGCCGTTCGTCAGCGCGCCGCCGCTGGATTTGCGGATCGACGGCCCGATGCGCGTGGCGTTGACCGGCCCCAACGGCTGCGGAAAATCCACCTTACTGAAGACTCTTCTCGGGCAGCTGGCGGCGCTTTCCGGCCATTGTCATTGCCCGCTGTCGACGGCCTACCTCGATCAAACCCTGTCGCAGCTCGATCCGGGCCTGTCGGTGATGGAACATCTGGGGCTACAGGATTCGCCGCTGGCGGAAGGGGCGCTGCGCACCCGGCTGGCGCAGCTGCAGCTTGGCGCGGATCGCATCGCGTTGCCGCTGGGCTCGCTGAGCGGCGGTGAACGCTTGAAGGCGGCGCTGGCCTGCGCGCTGTGGCGGCGACAACCGGCGCAGCTGCTGTTGCTCGACGAGCCGACCAACCACCTGGATCTGGCGTCGTCGCTGGCGATCGAAACCGCGCTGGCGGATTTCCCCGGCGCGATGCTGGTGGTGTCGCACGACGAAGACTTCCTGCAGGCGCTGAGGCCGACGCACCGCCTGAACAGGCAAGCGGACGGCTGGCGGCTTCAGGCCTGGTGAGGCAGGCGGGCGGCGATCTGACCTAGTGCGGGGCGTTGATGCACGCCAGCAGCTGGGTGAAGGCGGCGGCCATTTGCTCTTCCGGCACGCAGGCAAAGCCCATCAGCAGGCCGCGCCGGCGGTTGGGCTGCATATAGTAGCGCGACAGCGGCCGCACCAGCACCCCGCGCGCGCCGGCGGCGGCGGCGATCGCCACGTCGTCGGCCTCGTCCGGCAGGTTGAGGATCAGGTGCAAGCCGGCGTTGCTGTTGAATTCGCTGAGCGCCTGCTTGCCGAGATGTTGTTCGATCAACCCGGTCAGGAAGGCGCGCCGCCGGGCATACAGCAACCGCATGCGGCGGATATGCGCCGTGTAGTGCCCCGCCTGAATAAACTCCGCCAGCGCGCTTTGGATCAGCAGGTGCCCGCCGCGGTACAGCTCGGCATGGGCGGTTTTCAGCGCCTGCACCAGCGGCGGCGGCAACACCACATAGCCGAGGCGCAGCGCCGGGTAGAGCGTTTTGCTGAAGGTGCCGATATAGATCACCGGCGCGTCGGCTTCCAGCCCTTGCAACGCCGGGATCGGCTGGCCGGAAAAACGGAATTCGCTGTCGTAGTCGTCCTCGACGATCCAAGCGCCGGCGTTGCGCGCCAGCGCCAGCAGCCGTTGGCGGCGCGCCAGACTCATCACCGAGCCGAGCGGATACTGGTGCGACGGGGTGACGAAAATCAGGCGGGGCGGCGTCGTGGGCTGCTCCGGCGGCACCAGCCCGGCCTCGTCCACCGCCAGCGGGCAGACGTTCAGCGCATTGATGCGCAGGATATTGCGGATCCCCCAATAGCCCGGCTCTTCGATCCAGGCATCATCCCCCGGATTGCACAACATGCGCGTCACCAGATCGATCGCCTGATGGATGCCTTCAGTGATCAGGATCTGTTCCGGCGAGCAGCGCACCGAGCGCGCCACCCGTAAATACTCCACCAACGCATGCTGCAGTTCCGGGCTGCCGCCCTGATTGCTGTAGGTCAGCCGCTGCGGCGTCGGGCGGCGGCTGAGGCGCGCCTGGATCTTGCTGAACAGCTGATGAGGAAAGGCGTTGACGTCGGGGACGCCGGGAATGAACGCCCCCCACTGTTTGGGGCTGGCGCTGGCGTGGTGCAGCAGCGTGGCGCCGCGCTCCGACAGTTCGACGCGCCGCGGTTGCCCGCTGCCGTCCGCCGGGGCGCCGCCGGTGGACAGGCAGCTGTCCGGCACCGTGTCGGCGACGAAGGTGCCGCTGCCGGCGCGCGCCGACACGTAGCCCTCCGCCAGCAGTTGTTCATAAACGGTTAACACGGTGTTGCGTGACAGGCTGAGCTCCTGCGCCAGATCGCGCGAGGCGGGCAGGCGGCTGGAGGGCGGCAGGCTGCCGTCGAGAATGCTGGTGCGGATCGCGTTGTAAAGCCGCTTGTGCAGCTTGTCATCGGGCTGTTCGCCGAGGCGCTGCAGCAACAGATCACCACTCAATGAGCGCAATTGGATCCCTCATTTATTCGTAACTGGCACTCGATTATAGGGCCACATCCTGTGTAAATAAACGTCATTGTTTCACGAATGTGAACGAAACGTGTAACTGGCACCGACCGGAGAGAACAGCATGAAAAACGCAGAATTGAACCAACGCCGTCAGGACGCCACCCCGCGCGGAGTGGGCGTGATGTGTGGTTTTTACGCCGAGCGCGCAGAGAACGCCACGCTGTGGGATGTGGAAGGCAAAGAAGTGATCGATTTCGCCTCGGGGATCGCCGTGCTGAACACCGGCCACCGCCACCCGAAGGTGATCGCCGCGATTGAAAAGCAACTGCAGGCCTTCACCCACACCGCCTATCAGATCGTTCCTTACGAAAGCTATGTTTCGTTGGCGGAGCGCATCAACCAGCGCGCGCCGATCGCCGGCCCGTGTAAAACCGCCTTCTTCACCACCGGCGCGGAAGCGGTGGAAAACGCGGTGAAGATCGCCCGCGCTTACACCGGTCGCCCGGGGTTGATCACCTTCGGCGGCGGTTTCCACGGCCGCACCTACATGACCATGGCGCTGACCGGCAAAGTGGCGCCTTACAAACTGGGCTTTGGCCCATTCCCCGGCTCGGTGTTCCACGGCCAGTACCCGAACGCGCTGTACGGCGTGACCACCGAAGACGCGATGAACAGCCTGGACCGCCTGTTTAAAGCGGATATCGATCCCAAGCAGGTGGCGGCGATCGTGCTGGAGCCGGTGCAGGGCGAGGGCGGCTTCAACGTGGCGCCGGCCGATTTCATGCAGGCGCTGCGCACGCTGTGCGACCAGCACGGCATCCTGCTGATCGCTGACGAAGTGCAGACCGGCTTCGCCCGTACCGGCAAGCTGTTCGCCATGGAACACTACAGCGTTAAGCCCGATTTGATCACCATGGCGAAAAGCCTGGCGGGCGGCATGCCGCTGTCGGCGGTGGCGGGCCGCGCCGAGGTGATGGACGCGCCGGCGCCGGGCGGGCTGGGCGGCACCTACGCCGGTAACCCGCTGGCGGTGGCCGCCGCGCACGCGGTGCTGGACGTGATCGAAGAAGAGCAGCTGTGCCAGCGCGCTCAGCGCTTGGGCCAACACCTGGTGGAAGTGCTCCAGCAGGCGCGCAAAACCAGCCCGGCGATCGCCGATGTGCGCGCACAGGGGTCGATGGTGGCGGTGGAGTTCAACGATCCGGCTACCGGCAAGCCTTCGGCGGAGATCACCCGTCAGGTGCAGCAGAAGGCGATGGAGGAAGGGCTGCTGCTGCTGAGCTGCGGCGTGAACGGCAACGTGATCCGCTTCCTCTACCCGCTGACTATCCCGGACGATCAGTTCACCAAGGCGATGGGCATCCTGTCCCGCGCGCTGGCCCACTAAGGAGCGAACGGCATGAAATTGAACAATCCCGAGCTGTTGCGCAGCCAGTGTCTGATCAACGGCGAATGGTGCGACGCCCTGAGCGGCAAGCGCGAAGCGGTGATCAACCCGGCCACCGGCGCCGAACTGGCCAGCATTCCGCTGGTCAGCGAAGAGGAAACCCAGCAGGCGATCGCGGCGGCGCAGCGGGCGCAAAACGACTGGAAACAGCTGACCGCCAAGCAGCGTTCCGCGCTGCTGTTGGCCTGGGCTGATAAGGTGCTGGCCGCGCAGGAAGATCTGGCGCAGCTGATGACCGCCGAGCAGGGCAAATCGCTGGCGGAAGCGCGCGGCGAAGTGACCTACGCCGCGTCGTTCATCACCTGGTTCGCCGAAGAGGCCAAGCGGGTGGACGGCGCGGTATTGCAGGCGCCTCAGGCTTCGCAGCGCCTGGTGGTGGTGAAGCAGCCGATCGGCGTGTGCGCGGCCATCACCCCGTGGAACTTCCCGGCGGCGATGATCACCCGCAAGGTGGCGCCGGCGCTGGCGGCCGGTTGCGCCATCATCGTCAAACCGGCCGAGCAAACGCCGCTGACCGCGTTGGCGTTGGCCAAGCTGGCGCAGGACGCCGGCATTCCCGCCGGCGTGTTGCAGGTGGTGACTGGGGAAGCGGCGCAGGTGGGCAAGGTGTTGTGCGACAGCCCGGTGGTGCGCAAGCTGAGCTTTACCGGCTCGACCGAGGTCGGCCGCATCCTGATGGCGCAGTGCGCGCCGAGCATCAAGAAACTGTCGCTGGAACTGGGCGGTAATGCGCCGGTTATCGTGTTCGACGACGCCAATCTGGACGCGGCGGTGGTGGGCATCATGGCTTCCAAGTTCCGCAACAGCGGCCAGACCTGCGTGTGCGCCAACCGCATCTACGTGCAGGACGGCATCTACGAGCGGCTGGCGGAGAAGCTGGTGGCGGCGGTCGAGCAGTTGAAAGTCGGCGACGGCAGCCAGGAAGGCACCACCCAGGGGCCGCTGATCGACAGCGATGCGGTGGCGAAGGTGCAGAGCCATATCGACGACGCGCTGATCAAAGGGGCGCAGATCGCCACCGGCGGCCAGCCGCACGCGCTGGGCGGCACCTTCTTCCAGCCGACGGTGGTGACCGGCGTGACGCAGAAGATGCGCTTCGCCAAAGAAGAGACCTTCGGGCCGGTGGCGCCGCTGTTCCGTTTCCATGACGAGGCGGAAGCCATCGCCATGGCCAACGACACCGAATTCGGCCTGGCCGCCTACCTGTTCACGCAGAACGCCGCGCGCCAGTGGCGGGTGCCGGAAGCGCTGGAGTACGGCATGGTCGGCATCAACACCGGGCTGATTTCCAACGAAGTGGCGCCGTTCGGCGGCGTGAAACAGTCAGGGCTCGGGCGTGAAGGATCGCGCTACGGGATAGAAGAATATCTGGAGCTGAAATACCTGTGTATCGATGTGAGCCGTTGAGCGTCAGGACGTTAACCCATCCCGGCGGCCAGCGTCGCCGGGCGATAAAGGATGATGCATGTCTGATAATATCTCTGTTTCTCCGGCGCTTGCCGCCGGGGTGCGAGCACCTGCACCCGCCAAATCGTTAAGTTTCCTCGAAGGGGTGGCGATGATCGTCGGCACCAACATCGGCGCCGGCGTGCTCTCCATCGCCTATGCCTCCAGCAAGGCGGGTTTCCTGCCGCTGCTGTTCTGGCTGGTGCTGGTGGGGAGCCTGACCACCATCACCATGCTGTACGTTGCCGAATCCACGCTGCGCACCCGCGCGCATCTGCAGCTGAGCGGGCTGGCGAAGCGCTACGTCGGCGGCCTGGGCGCCTGGCTGATGTTCGCTTCGGTGTGCGTCAACAGCGTCGGGGCGCTTACCGCCTACATGACCGGCAGCGGCAAGCTGCTGCAATCGCTGTTCGGCATCTCGCCGGCGCTGGGCAGCCTGCTGTTTTTCGTACCCGCCGCCGGCGTGCTCTATCTCGGTTTGAAAGCGATCGGCCGCGGCGAGAAGTTCATCAGCATCGGCATGGTGGTGATGTTGACCGCGCTGGTGACAGCGACGCTGCTGAAAGACACCACCCAGATGCGCAACCTGCTGGACGGCGACTGGCGCTATATGGTGCCGGTATTCAACGTGGTGGTGTTCTGCTTCTCGGCGCAGTACATCGTGCCGGAGATGGCGCGCGGCTTTGCCGACAAGCCCGAGCAACTGCCGAAGGCGATCATCGTCGGCATGGTGGTGACCTTCATTTTGCTGGCGGCGGTGCCGATGTCGGTGATCGCGCTCAGCGGGCTGGATGACATCTCCGATGTGGCCACCATTTCCTGGGGCCAGGCGCTGGGGCAGTGGGCGTTCTTCTCCGCCAACATCTTCGCGCTGTGCGCGATGCTGACCTCGTACTGGGGGTTGGGCGGCAGCTTCCTGACCAATATTTTCGACAAGTTCCGGCTGGGCAACGACGAGCTGCCGCTGCGCCGCTTCGGCGTGCTGCTGCTGGTGGTGGTGCCGCCGTTCGCGCTGGCCTACAGCGGGCTGGTGTCATTCGTCAACGCGCTCTACTTCGCCGGGGTGTTCAGCGGGGTGATCCTGTCGATCATGCCGATGCTGATCCTGCGCGGCGCGCGCAAACACGGCGACCAAACCCCACGCTGGCAGTGCAACTGGATCACGCATCCGCTGCTGCAGATCAGCATTGTGTTGCTGTACCTGGCCAGCGCGGTGTACGCCATCGCTTCATTGTTAGGCTATCTGCCCTCTGGATGGTGATTTGCCTTCCCTCAAGCAGTGATGTTGTTTCTCGGCATTGAGAACGGCGGCGTCGTGGCCGCCGATTTTTTTCCTCAGGCGCGCCGTTTTTCCGACAACGCCAGCCAGGCCTGCACCGACGGGCGCTGCCACTGCTTGTGCGCATAGTGGCGCACGCGCTCCGGCACCGGATCGCCGTGCATCACCAGCCGGTTGAGCATCAGCGCCAGATCGGTGTCGGCGATGCACCACTCCCTGAACAGATTGTCCTGCCCGTGGCTCAACAGCTTTTCCACGGCGGCGATCAGCTTGCGCGCGGCTTCCTGCGCGGCTTCGGACAGCGGCGGGAACTTGCCGTTGTTGAACACCACTTCGGTCGAGCGCTCGGCGCGGATCGGCAGCAGATCGCTGCGCAACCAGGCCTGGATCTCGCGCGCCTTGGCGCGCAGCTTCACGTCGCGCGGGTACACGGCGTGAGCCGGGTGGATGTCTTCCAGGTATTCGGCGATCGCCGAAGACTCCGAGAGCTGGAACTCGCCGATCGCCAACGTCGGCACCCGGCGGGTGAGCGACAGCGCCGCGTAGGCTGCCTCTTTGTTCTCTTCTTTCGCCAGATCCACCGGCTTCACGGTGAACGGAATGCCTTTTTCCGTCAGCACGACAAAGGCGGACATGGCGTACGGGCTGAAAAATTCACTGTCGGTATAAAGCTCGGTGATCGGTTGAGACATCGGCGGTTCCTCGGGGTTAAGGGGGGAACATTCATCATTGTCGAGGGGAGGCTAAAAATCAATCTGTTAGCCTAAAAGTTCTTGGGCGGCGCGGTTTACGGCGCCGTGAGCTCCTTCAGGATGATGTGATATATTTGTTGCCAACACGTGAATTGAGCCGTATTGGGTAACATGAAGACGCAGTGGATAGAACGAGTGAAAGTGGGATGCGCGCGCCTGTGGCCGCACCCGCTGGCGGTGGGCAAACGAGAGATGCTGATTTCCAGCGTTGGCGCCGGTTTGGGGCTGATGCTCGCCGGCTGGATCAGCCACTTTATTTTGGGCGAGGTGAACCTGTGGTTTATCGCGCCGATGGGCGCTTCGGCGGTGCTGCTGTTCGGCGTGCCGAACAGCCCGCTGGCGCAGCCCTGGTCGATCGTCGGCGGCAATGCGCTGGCGGCGACGGTGGGCGTCAGCGCCGGTCTGCTGATCCCCGATCCGGGCCTGGCCTGCGGCGTTGCGGCGGCGGTGGCCATCGGCCTGATGTTCAAGCTGCGCTGCCTGCACCCACCCGGCGGCGCGGTGGCGCTGACCGCCATCCTCGGCGGCCCCGGCATTCATCAGATGGGCTACCACTTCGTGTTGTACCCGGTGCTGCTGAACTCGGTGCTGCTGGCGGCGCTGGCCATTTTGTTCAATAACCTGGCCGGACGGCGCTACCCGCACGCGCTGGCGCCGGCGGAGGCCAAGCCGGCCAATCTGCCGATCGATGCCGTTTCCATCACCCGCGCCGATCTGCACGAGGCGTTGATGGAGGGGGATCTGTTCGATATCGATGAGGACGATCTGCAGGAGATCCTGCTGCGTGCTGAGCAGCTGGCGCATCAGCGGCAAAGCAAGACCGCCTGATCAGCCCAGCGTTTTACGGTAAAACACCACCCGTTCCGTTTCGGCAAAGCCCAGCGCCGCATGCAGGCGCTGGGAGTCCAGATTGGCGATGTCGGTATCCGACGCCAGCTCGCTGCACCCCTGCTGCTTCGCCCACTCCTGCACCTGCGCGATCAAGCGCGCGGCCCAACCCTGGCGGCGGGCGCGTTCGACGGTATAAATCCCTTCCAGAAACGCCACCGGCGACGATTCGCAGCCGTTGACGTAATCGTAGCGCAGCGCGACCTCGGCAAAGCCAACGAAAGCGCCGTCCAGCCCCCGCGCCATAAACGCGGTGTGGTGCGGCGAAGCCAATATTTCGCGCATCTCCGCGCGGTGTTCTTCCAACGGACAGGTGGGCCACAGCGCTGAGCGCAGCGCCAGCCAGGCGTCGAGGTTGTCGTGGTCGCAGATGACGATCATGCGGGATCCTTATCCGGCAACTGAAGGGAGTGGGGTGATAATATCACGTTGCGCCGCCAGCGAACGGCCGGATGCGTCGGCGCATGTGAGTAGCCTGCCCTGGATCGTTCGTCGCAGATTGTGATCCCATCATCAACGTCATCGAAAGACGGGGATCGTACCCGAGGCCGTACGCCGCTCGCCGGCCTCTTTAAGTCTGCGCCCCAGTTCGGCGATGCGACGTTCGCCGGCTTCCAGCGCGGATGCTGAGGTATGTACCGAATAGGAACCGAGGTGCAGCGGATACGGGTGAGGCACGGCTGAGCCGAGAACGAATACGGCATCTTCATTGCCGGATGCTTCAAGCGCTATGGGCATTTCCCCCGGTTCGAATACCACCAGCTCGCCCGCGTTGACAGGCGCGTCTGCGCTGAGCCGGCCTTTGGCCAGCGCGAGCCAGCCGACAGAATGATTCGCTGGCGGCCGATAAGTCCAGCTTTCGCCGGGTTTGAGGGTGACGAGCAAATAATTGATGCCTTCCTGCGCGGGCACCGGGCTTTGCACGCCTTCATGGTTGCCAATGATGACATGCGCCGGCCCGATTTGGCGCATGTTCCGGGCTTCGATATAACGGCTTTCCTGTTCACCGTTTTCCAGCTCGGCGGGCAGGGCCAGCCAGAGCTGGAATCCCTGGATGCGCGGCGTATCCGTGGCGGACAATTCCTTGCCGTGCCACATCCCACCGCCGGCACGCGCCCACTCCACCGCGCCATAGCCGAGCGTCCCGACAGCGCCGCTGGCAGGATCTTCGTAGTGAAAAGCGCCTTCGAGCGGCACGGTCACGGTGGCTATGCCTGAATGCGGATGCAGCGGCATGTTGGCCAGCATTGCCATGGTGCGCTGATCCGCCTCGAACAGATCGAGGAATACGAAAGGTTTAATCACCTGGCCCAGGTCGGAAGGGCTCATCAGCCGGGTGATCGGGCCGTGGCCGTGGCCTCGGGTGCGTTGTGTTATACGCCGCGGGTTGGGCGCGAGTGGTGAGGTCAACGTGGTGTTCATGATTGAATCTCCAGTTTACAAATCCGGCGCGAACGAATTCCGGGGTACGCGGCACAGCCATAGGATTGAGCGGTATTGCATCGCCGGTGGCCAGCCCAAAAAAGGGACTGGCCGCGAGCCTGCTCTTGCTGTTCTGAACCGGCCCCGATTAAGCGGTCAGGCCGTCAATCTGAGCCGCGGCTGCATCGATGGCGACAGTACGGTTTTCCGGGCTGAGTGCCAGTCCCTCTGCTCGAATGAAGGTGATGTCCGTAATACCAAGGAAGCCGAAGAAACTGCGCAGATAGGTTTCCTGATGGTCCAGGAAGGCCAGTGGCGTGCCTTCGCCGTACAGGCCACCGCGGGTGGAAGCAACGATAACGCGTTTCCCCTTGGCGAGGCCTTCAGCGCCGTTTTCCGTATAGCGGAAAGTTCTGCCTGGCACTGCAAGTCGGTCAAGCCAGGCGCGCAGCTGAGTCGGCAACGTAAAGTTATACATAGGCGCACCGACGATAATGACATCGGCGGCAAGGAAGTCGTCGACGAGTTTGGCGTTGCGGGCAACGGCCTGTTTGACGTGCTCGTCTTGCGGCTCCACGCCCTGCAGAGCCAGAAATTCGGCGCTGGAAAGGTGGTTAATCGGGTCGGCGGCGAGATCGGTGTGGATGATCCTGGCGTCTGGCTTAGCTGCAGACAGCTGTTTGGCGATCGCCGCCGTGAGCTGGCGGCTAACCGATTGTTCGTTGAGAATGCTGGAATCGATATGAAGCAGTGTCATGATGAAATCCTTAGGTATAAAATGGTAACCAGGGATAACAATATAACCATGTCCTAAAATGGCAGACAATAAGGCACATTAGGAGAACCCGGTATCATGAATGTGACTAATCAACCTCGAGATTTAAGACATGCCGACTGCCAAAAGATCAGCCAGGTATTGGCGCGCGTTGGTGAGAAGTGGAGTGTCCTGATCATTATGCTCTTGGCGAACGGGCCACGCCGATTCACTGAAATAAAGCGTACAATCAATGGAATATCTCAGCGGATGCTGACGCTGTGCCTGCGCAATATGGAACGAGATGGGTTAGTCAAGCGGACAGTTATTGCCGTCATGCCGCCGCACGTCGAATATGAATTGACGCCGCTCGGTTGCTCATTGACCGTACCCGTCATCGCGCTGGGAACCTGGGCGAATGAGCATATTGCCGATATTGATGCGGCGAGAAACGCATTCGACGCGCAAAATAGCGAGGCCGGTGAGGATGTTAATTCACGCTAGAGGCGGCAGGGGGGCGAATGAAATTTGCGTTCTGTTGCCAAAAGAGGCGAATGCCTGGTTGCGCCGCAGAAAAAACTAAGGGGCTACGCTGTTAACGTAACCCCTTGATAATTTGGTGGCCCCTGTTGGGTTTGAACCAACGACCAAGCGATTATGAGTCGCCTGCTCTAACCACTGAGCTAAGGGGCCAAGCCGCGAGATTATAGGGAATCCTTAAGCGGCGGTCTACTGTTACCCGCCCGTATGTTGCTTTTCTGCACAGTTCTAGCCTGTTGTAATTGCTGGCGGATTTTGCGATAACCGCAGTAAATCCCTGCAATGGACTCACGACACTCATGGAACTTCTGGCGCCCAACCTGCGGGTGGTGTTTTGCGGCATCAACCCCGGCCTTTCTTCCGCCCATCAGGGCTATCCTTTTGCCAACGGCAGCAACCGCTTCTGGAAGGTGATCCATCAGGCCGGCTTTACCGAGAGCCAGCTGGCGCCGGAGCAGTGGCAGCAGCTGAAGGACAACGGCTGCGGCATTACCGCGCTGGTGGCGCGCCCGACGGTGGCGGCCAGCGAGCTGTCGCGCGACGAGTTGCGCAGCGGCGGTGAGGCGCTGCAAGAGAAGATCCTACGCTATCAGCCGCGCGCGCTGGCGATCTTGGGCAAGCAGGCGTTCACCACCGCCTTTGGGGTGAGAAACGCGCCCTGGGGCAAGCAGACGATGATGCTGGGAGAAACCGAGGTCTGGGTATTGCCCAACCCCAGCGGATTGAATCGCGCCACGCTGGAGCAGCTGACCGCCAGCTATCGCGAGCTGTTCCTGGCGCTGCAATGAGATAAGGGGAGAGTGATGACATCGATGATGAAAGGCTGTTTGATGGCGCTGCTGTTGGTGACCGGCGCCGCACAGGCGGGGCATTCGCCGCAGGAAGCGCGCAACAAGCAGAACGTGCTGGAGTTTTATCGGCAAGGGCTGAACAACAAGGATTTTGCGGCGGCGCGGCCGTTTTTGGGCGAACAGTACAAACAGCATAACC
>Ga0157359_1000211_pt1 | contig 19551 bp, 18 predicted proteins | sample AttcapACBM3_FD_111482 | JGI IMG/M metagenome (GOLD analysis project Ga0157359, IMG submission 111482) | Fungus gardens microbial communities from leaf cutter ant in Botucatu, State of São Paulo, Brazil - Atta capiguara ACBM3 | ecosystem: Host-associated > Fungi > Mycelium > Unclassified ...
GAGCTGAAAGTGCTGCAGACACTTTCCTCGTCACGGTAAATCACTGCTGGCGCCGCGACCAGGAAGGCCCTGCGCCAGTCTCTGTTAAGCAGGGATAACAACTGAGGTGATGGCAAAGTGAACCCGGGCTTTCTTGTTGTTATTTATCACACCTCGTCAGGTTGCTTATTAGCCGCCTTATTTTCAAGACGGAAAATTCAGCCTACGTTGCGTTTGATCCTCAATGTCTTAGTGGCTTTTTTCAAACCTGTTCTGTGAAGCTTTAAAACGAAAAAGCCACGCATTCGCGTGGCTTTCACAACCTTGTTCACTCACGTGCAGTTTGTTTTAAATACAGGGATTAGACGTTGAATGGTAAGTTTGGGTTTAACTTATTTATTTTAATTGGTTTTGCAATTATTTTTTTCATTGTACTCACGTATGTACTCACTTTTGATATGGGAAACGGACCAGAACTGGTCTCTCTGGCACCGGCACAGTGGATAGAAGAGCATGGAGTGATGCTGGAATTTATCAAGCAGGGAAAGCCAATGCAGAATGCCTTTATCGAGCATTTTACTCGGACGTACAGGACAGAAATCCTGGGTTTTTATCTGTTCAGAACGCTGAATGAAGTGCGTGAAATCACTGAACAATGGCTGTCAGAATATAACTGTGAACGACCGCATGAATCACTGAACAACCTGACGCCGGAGGAATATCGTCAACAACATTACCAGCCCGGGATCTCAAAAAGTGTATGGAACTAAAGCTGGTCTATTTACAAAACCTGCACCATCACTTCCTAATGCAAGAGGAACCATTCTTGCCGCTACAGCAGCAGCAGGGGGGCGCCCGACCGTTTCAATGCTGATGGAAAGGGATGTGAAGCAATCGGTGTTGACCGCTACAGCGGATCCCCTAATAACCGTGTCGTCGATGTAAGCTATATTAGAGATCTGATAATAAGAGATGGCTTCAGAAGTGCAAAGTTGAGGAAAATCGTGTTATTTGGGCTTCAGATATGCTAAATGAAGGCTATCATCGCTGGCGAAACCATCACTGGTGACAAGAGAATTGAATTTACTCGTGTTGAAGAAGGGCGTTTCATGATGAATCTGAAGCATCCGGACGGCAGCGGTGACAGCAGAGAGTATTCTTTTGTAGGTCAATATAAAATATCTAAGTTTCAGTTTAGAAAGGGTGAGTGATTTTTCACCCTTTCTAAAATGTTTATGGCAGATACCAGCTGATTTTTTTCCAAAGCTCGTTATCAACGAATTCTATTGAAGGATTCAATTCTATCCTTTCATCGGAGATGAATTCTACAAATGGAGCAACTGAAGCAACATCTTCAGGCTGAATCCCATATCGCATTAACATTATGTGAACTTCGTTGATTGTTCCGTATCTGAGAAAATCAATAAAAACATCGGCTCTTTTATCTTCAGTATCATTTAAATATAGTGTAAATGCTCCTACGAAGACATCATTAAGAGAGAAGGAGATCACAGTATCTAGATAGTCGTAAGTATCAAATACTACGGTATCGTAGTTTACATCCTTTGAATTTACAGAGTGAAATAGAGAGTAAGGACGTGTCAAGTTACTGTCGGGCAATTTATTGGCTGGTTGGGAGAATTTAGAAATGCCATTATTATTTCTATCTCGATCTGATATGTAACTGTATCTGATCCCCACAATTTCTTTAAAGCTTCGACCAGCCATTACGAAAAACATTATGTCAATTGCTGAGTTAAATACATTTCTTTCACCATCATATAGTTCTCGACCCAGAGATGCTTCATATAACGATAAGAAACACAACTTGATTGCGGATCTTCTATCTCTATTCTCAGGTCCAATCAGTTTACTGCCAAAGTGTCCATCGAATACGGTGTCCAGAATGAATGCAATATCTGTATATATAGTATCATTTTGTAGTCTCTTAATCTTGGATTCTGGAAGGTTTATATCCTCATTGAAAGTGCCATCAACAATAGATTCAATGAGCTCATGATTATCGTTGTCTGAATCGACTGAATTTTCTAGTATTGACTTCTCCTCTAATTTAAATGGAGTTTTTACTCGGCGAGATAATAACTCTGCATTATGTGTATATACATATCCATAATCAAATTCTTTCTCCTTCGACAAACGCCCACTACGACCTATTAGATTTTTAAATGCTAGGCATCGCTTCTGTTCAGATTCGCCATACATCTTCATATTTGCAAGCCAAACGATATCAAATGGCATATTGATACCTTGGGCTAATGTACTAGTAGCAAAGCAGATCCTGGCGAACCCAGCTTTAATATACTTCTCTACTAAGTATCTAACTTCTAAAGGTACAGAACCATGGTGAATTACAACACCGATATTCAAAAGTTCGACCAGAACAGACCTATGGTCCTGATTATTTGCACCTAATATATCTTCTACGCTGTTAATTATGTCCAGCGCATTTTTGTCTTCTATTTTCTTAAACTTGGCAGTGTATTTCTTAAATTTATTAATAAACCTCCCATCATACACCGATGCTTTTGATACATAAACAAGGACTGATTTATCACCTGAGAATGCGAAATCCTCAAAACTTCCTGAGAAAATTGCAGCTTTCTTTAACAAATGTCCTTTATTAATATATGGTGAAAAATAATAGTCATTACCATTTTTATGCGCATAAATGAATATCTTTCCTACAGTATTATGAGCATAACTCCGAGAGTATTTTTCGGGAGTGGAAATATTGTGTTTTTGGAACTGAGCTTCAGGGTTATCAACGAAAGGATGTGCAAAAATTAGTTTTGCTGATGGAAAGAGTTTCAGTACACGCCTAACAGTGACGTCGAATATAACACCTCGTTCTTGCTCTTCAGAAACCTGAGCCTCATCAAAGAAAAAAAATTAACATTCAACTTCCTGCTAAAGGCTGTTAGATCTTTTGTTCGTTCTGGTGTGAGAACAAATATCCTTCTTAAATTTCTTGAGGTATACACATAATCTACAAAAGTACTGATCATTACCTCTTTATTTTCTTCAAAGTATGTTTTCAAATTTTCCACGTACTCAGCTATTAACGCTCTAGATGGTACAATAATTACGGCATCACCTTTTTGAGTACTAATATACTCCTTTATTGAAAAAGATTTCCCTGCACTTGTAGGCGCTGATATAGAAATGAATTGTTTTTCTTCAACAGCATCACGAATACTTGCCTGGACAGGAGTAAGATACTCTTTGTACTGTTTTTTATACTGTTTTCCTATGGCTCCGAGAATGAATGAATATAGATTTGAAGGGGATTTGTTTTTATAAAATAAACCTAGTGTTGATACTATGTTTTCCTCATGCGCTGCAAATTTATCAGCATGAAATTCTTTATAGTATGTTAGCTTTTCAATCAGTTTGTTATCAACTGGTCCTTTGCTGTGTAAATCATCTAATATCTGTCCAATAGATTTATTTGGATCTTCGTCATTTATGATGTCTTGTATACTTAACATTTTACACCTACCAAATATATAAATCTGACGCGATTTGATAGCTTTATTTCTTTAACGGTTTTAATAGCATTATCCATTATTTTTTTAGTATTTCCTGAATTAATAGAGAAGGATGCGATAATACCATATTTCTCTTCATCAAGATTTTTAATGGCGTCTTTGTGGCAAAGATTTATTAAATGAACTCGATCTCGGAAGTGTTTCTCTTCTGTGATAAACCTATCAGCTTGATAAATAGCATTTCCGTGTGGGTTAATGGACGCTGAGAATTTAGCTTCCCCGAAGTTTATAAGGTTTGCGGTACATGTAGTATGAAAATCAAATCCCTCATTTTGCTTCAATTGAGGCTTCCATAACTCAGCAATAGGTAAAGAAATGTGATGTAATATTTGGTTAAGTGCCCGTGAGGAACCAATTGAAACCATAACTTCACCAAACTCCGCTCCTAAAGGGTCACCTGAAAGAACTTTATTGAATATCTCTACTAATGCCTCGGCTGTTTCTTTTGCTGTGACTTTATATGACCTCTGTGTGCCGGCATCAAGAGATGATATCCAAGATGTATTTAAGACTGAATTTACAAGCTCGGTTGCGATTAAGTCTGTACTATTAATATTCACAATACATGCTACTATCGCAGGATCTGTACCCTCATAATGATACTGTGAATGAACACAACCCCATTCAACATCATCTATAAATATATCTTTTGATTCTTCAGACATTACATATCCTATTACATGCTCTTGATGGCTACGAAATTTGTAGTACTTCTCGGAAGATGAAGGAATCCCAACAAGTACTGATTATAGATGTACGGAGCCATGGAAATTAAAATACCTTCTTTTTGTAGTGGATTTTATTAATAATGTCCAGACAACAAACACTTTTGGTACCATGCCCAAACTTTTTTGTGTCAAGCTAGCAGTTGCTGCGTAGGGAGGGCCTTCACGTCAATCACAAGCGGGTATGCCGTATTTACCACCTTAATGGACTGAGCGTAAAGTGCAGACGACACCGTAAAGGGCTGGCGACCGATCGGTTTCCGCTTCTGCGCCCGGATGCACCGAACCTTACATGGTCGATTGATTTCGTTAGGGACGCACTGACCTGCTCCCCGTTGATTAATACACACCGATGTCAGTAATGTCTTCATAAGCCACATGAGGACATCCCCATGAAGAAGCGTTTTACCAACGAACAGATCATCAGTATTCTCCGCGAGGCTGAAGCCGCGGTTTCTGCTCGTTAACTCTGCCGTAATCACGCCATTTCCGACGCCAACTTTTACACATAGCGCTAGAAGTATGGCGGTATTGAGGTGCCCGAGGTTAAGCGCCTGAAGTTGCTTGAGGAAGAGAACGCTAGACTCAGGAAGCTGCCTGCCGAAGCCATGCTGGATAAGGAAGCACTTCAGGTGGCTCCTAGGCGAAAGTACTGACGACAGACCAGAAGCGGGAAGTCGTTGAGTCTATGTGTGATGCGACCAGTCTGTCGCAACGCCCTGCCTGCAGGCTTACAGGTTTGTCCCTGCCGACCTGCCTCTATGAAGCTCAGCGTCCGGCGGCTGATGTACATTTATCAGGGCGTATCACAGAACTGGCACCCGAACGAAGACGTTCTGGCTATCAGGTGCTGGTTGACCAGGATAACGTGCTGGAGCGCTGGCGCATCGACGCTGACGAGGCGAGACGCTGCGCGACGGTGAGTTGCGACGCGGGCTTCTCGACGCGCCACTGCTGGGATTTCCTCTACCGCATCACCGAGTTCACCGACCGCAACGGCGGCGTGTGGCGCTACGAGTGGACGGACTACGCCGAACTGCTGAAGGCGGCCATCACGCCGGAAGGCAGCCGCTGGGAATACGGCTACTACGAGCACGGCAACCCGACGGAAGTGCGCGACCCGCTCGGCAAAAGCACGTTCACCACCTGCCACCCGGTTTTCGCGTTCCCGCTGAAGGAAGTGCTGCCGGACGGTGCCACCAGGCAGTATGAGTACAACGCGCGCGGCGACGTGGTTTCGCTCACTGACCCGAAAGGCGGCGTGACGCGCTTTGAGTGGAACGAACAGGGTGATCTGGTGAAGCAGACGGACGCGCTGGAGAACACGCACCGTTTCTGGTGGAACGAGCGCGGACAGCTGGTGCGCGGCGGGGCGTCTGCGGGCCAGGTCACGAAAGCCGTCGAACCGCAGAAGGAAGAACGCTTCTTCTGGGACGCCGCAGGCAACCGCACGTAAGATCGTCGCAACGGGTGAGCATTTGTGTTTTATGTCAATCAAAGAGGGTGTTTCGAAGAAGTGTAGTGTTTGCAGATGATGAACGTCCGCTATGAGCGATCTGCGGACATTACTTATAATATTTTACGTCTGTATTCGGGGGCTATGTCACAGTCTGTCATGTATCTTTTAACTTACCACGTATGCCTTTAACTTAAATGTCATAAAGTATATGAATAATGGACTACCGAATGAATGAGGAAAAGATATGTTTGGTAAAGGACCGGTGAGTAAGCTAGGGCTGGGCACATTCAAATTCGGCCGTAATTTTAAGGTAAAATATCCAGGTGGTGAAGGCGCTGCATTACCCACACCTGAAGAGATTGATGCATTGCTGATCAAGGCACACCAATTGGGTATTAATATACTCGATACTGCACCAAGCTATGGGCTGTCAGAACAACGAATAGGCGAAGCCATGCAGAGGACAGGATTGGCCCGTCAGTTTTATCTGTCTTCCAAAGTTGGTGAGTTCCAAAATGGAAATTCACTTTTCTATTCATCTGATACAGCGTTAATAAGAAAAAGCCTGGAAGAAAGCCTCATTAAGTTGAAAACCAGCCGACTTGATTATCTGTTTCTTCATCATGATGATTTGATAAATGAAAAAGTTATTCAATGTCTTTTGGATATGAAGACAGAAAAAATAGTAAGTAAAATAGGAGTGTCACTCACTCAGGAGATAAATTTACCTGAAAAAATCCGGTATTTTGATGCTGTGTTCGTCCCATACAACATCAACTTCCAAAATTTCTCTGCTTACATGAGTATTGAGCGTACTGCGCATCTTGACGTTTTCGTTAAAAGACCGCTAGGTTCAGGCCTTATAAAAAGCCAAGAAGAGATCAGGCAGGCATTACAACACCTTGCACGTCAGGATGCGATAACGACGTGCATGGTCTCGACCTCAAGTCTAAACAACCTAGAAAGTAACTGCCGTTTTTTTTGTTCGAAATGAACTTATAAGAAGATAGGCAAGTAGAATCATGGCGGGAGCACATAAACCTTTAATCAATAACTGCATTGCAACATCCTCACCCAAAATAGACAGGGCAACTGATGCGCACATGATTGGCAGCAGCATGAAAATGGCAAACACGCCCATCGCGGCTCGAAAATCATCAGGATGAATGAACCTTACACGGATGATTTTAAACAGCACATCTAACACATTAATGCTTATACTCATTAGTGCATAGGCGATAACGAGTAATGAAAAGCGTGCGGCAGGAATAAGTAACAAAAGTATGGATATGAAATAAATTACCATTAGCAGCTTGAGTGATGAGTTACTTCCTGATTTCTTCAATATAATGTTTTGAATGGGTAAAGTCAGCATGGTTAGTAAAGAAGCCGAGCAGACGACGAGGCTGTAATTATATTCCGCACTGGCATTGATGCTCTTCAGATACTCTGGAAGCAGCGCCGATATTCCGCTGAACGATATGAGAGACAAAAAGGAAAATACAACATAAGTCCTGAGTGGAGCACTACTGAGATATTTAAGACCATCGGTAATTGAATTTGTTGTCTTTTTGGAAATAATGATGTATTTGCCGCCAACACAATCTGCAAGTGCGGTGAGTGTGCATAGAGCATAGAGTGTGAATAATATATATACTCCAATGTCGGTCATCCCTTGATCGCTGAATACGAAATAAGAAGAGACGACAGGCATTATAAGTGTACAGGCCTGTTCAGCCTGCTGCATTAGGTTTTGTAGGTGAGGAAACCTCACATCTGATTTTCTGATGGCAGAAGCCGTGTCAATGTAAATCGAAGAAAAGCTGGCTACCAGTGAAATGATGAAACTCAGAGAGAAGAGATAAACAAATGTGAAATTAATGAAGTGTAGCGAGAGCAAGCAAATGCAAGAAACCAGAGAACTGACCGCAAAAAGTTTTTTTTCACCAATAGCTGATGTGATCCTAGGGAATACTCCAAAAGCTATCAATTTAGGTAGCCACTCTAGCATAAAGACCATGGCCGAAGCACTAATGCTTCCGGTTTGTTTATATATGTACAGTAGCAGAAAATGTCGACGCATGTGATTCGAAGAACTTAAAAACACTCTGATTGTTAGCGGTGAATAGTAACCGGTGAGCGCCTTATGCATGAAAGGAAACCTTCTGATCATGTTTAACCACAGCTTTCGCCATTAGAGGGGCCAGCACCAGCTTCACAGGCCAGCAAAATATATAATTTTCCTTGCTGTAAATATTGAAACCTTGGGGTAGCATACCGCCCTTCACAACACCCTCTGCACGAATAACTTTTTGAATTTGGATTTCGTTAATATATTCGCTATTGCCGAGTTTGATGTGCCGGGAGATAAGGTCTTCTACACGTTTCTGAGTTTCCTCTGCAGATGAAGCTTCTGAAACATTACCGCCTATACTCCACGTTCTGATTCCTGTGACATCCGTCTTTGTCGTTATTGTCGCGACAATTCCTTTTCGAGAAACGATGTGGCCGTTCAGCAACGGCAACATTCCTGTAATGGTTACAGTATGGAGAGGGCGGAGTTGTAAAGATTTTTTATTCTCTAAGTCATCCCAATAGTTACCGTTTCCTTTCCCACAGCAAAATACATAACGATTAGCAGTGAAACATATCGGTTTATTTCCATTGTCAGCAATCAGATGGCTAACAGCATTTGACTCATTTTTTATGAGCACTGGTGCGGAGTTTAAATTAAAATACTTTCCCGTGAACTGAGCTTTTAGCTTGTTTATCAAGGAAACAGCGTCAATTATCTTTTCTTTAAAATGGTATTCTTTCCCGCAGAAGTTCACAGAGGGTGTATGTGAACTTGACTGTTGTATCAACGAGTTAAATATATTTTTGGCGCCTTTGATAGCCAGCAGAGCGGCATAATCCTGCGGCCATAGAGCACAAAGTTGGCTCAACACATCTACCCCTGAAAGGTCAAGTGTACCCTGACCTGAAAGGTAACTCTCCCACAAATCGGATGCCGTCCTAAAATCGTATCTCCCGTCGCCACGATTTTTATAGAGCTCATATTTTGTACCGCTGTGAATAATCCCCTGAGAATAATGAGTCTGGGTATTATTGTCATCGTAGTTCATTAGAATCACACCTAAACCACGATTCTGGTATTCAAGAGCAGTGAACAATCCTGCAGCACCGGCACCTAAAATGATGACATCAGCATTGATTTCCATTTTAATCTCCCTTTAAAATTCGATAATCCTTAATGTCTTTCATGACAATTTAATGATGCTTTGATTAATGTGATGTTGTTCATCTAAAAATTTATCTTACGGTGTATGTCTGGACTGTGATCTCCTTAGGCTACTGGTATTGTGATTGATAATGTGGACAATTGACGCGTATTCTAGAAAGTATCGCGCTGTTTTGAGACTATTCGGGATGACAAGAACCGCATTCCGGGGCCTGAATTCACCTGCCATATATTGGAAAAAGGGGCCTTTGACATGAATGAAACTGCGGCTTATCCAGCTAGGTAAGCCTACTCGGAACTGATTTATTAAGCGTTTTAACGGACGGTTTCGATATAAGTGTCCGAACGGAAAATGGTACAGCGATATTGTTCTCTCCAAAAACGATTAATGAGTAGTACCAGGGTTACAACGAATGCTGTTTTTATTCTGAAATGGGCTGAATGACGCCCTTCAGATTTGCCGAAAAATATGCCGGTTGCCAGAATGAAGCCGGTAATTCTTGATTACAAATGTAGTGGGTCAGTAAGTTATCCTCAGCGTTAAGCATATTAATAGCAAGCTAACAATTTTTTCCCTTGTAAGTGTTGCTCATGATGAATAACAACGTTTTCTACGTGTTTTCAAAGCACGAATTTATGATTATAGCTTTAGGTGGGTTATAAAAAACAATTAAAATCATAGGGTTGCAGGCTGATTTTTTTAAAGCATCGCTCTAAGCGTGCAGACTGTCATACACAAAAGTTGAGTACATACTTTGCAATTCACTAATATTTACATATTTTTACTTTCAAGAATATTCTGATATATGCAATATTCATAGAGCACTTTTTGACAAGATTATTCTAGAGGGATTTTTATGTCTAATATCAGAGAGTTAAATTTAAGTGAAATTGCACTAGTAAGTGGTGGTAATGCGAACAGTGGTTATGAAGGCCCTCACGCCCGAAGTAATCCAAAGACTGGTCCGCAAAACACCTTATCCCGAAATGCCCCTACTCACATATACAGTGATCCAAGTACTGTAGCATGTGCAAACTCAGCATTTGGTGCACTGGCCAGCCTTCCTAATATAGGAAGGGCCTCAGCCAAAATGGTTGGAGCGGCGACGCAGTGTCTGAATACAAATAGTTCCGGACGCGGTCAGGCTGCCGGTTCAGCGCATTGCTCTGGCAACTCCGCCTCAGGCACATGTAATCGTTAAAAAAACGGGTGTTAACTACTGACTGATAGCATTACTTCGTGTAAAACTTGCCTATATGAATACTGATATTGAATTATTAGATAACACCCATTCCCAAGGAATTGTTAAAACGGTCTTTGCTCCTTCTGCAAAGACCGCTGTTTTATATATCATCGTTTTCATTATTACTTTAACTGTTTTGAACAGAACGCCCGATGTAGTTGCTAAGTATGTGGGTCCTGTTAAAGCATATTTTTCATCCTATATTTTTGGTCTTGTTATTACAGCTTTAATATATTTCACCCTATTTTTTAAATATGAAAGAATAAAGTCCCTTAATAAATTTATCCCACTCACACTATCCCTTTTATTTGTTCAGTCTTTAAGCCCTCCTTCATCAGGCGCTGATTTGACATTGTCATCATTGTTGACTCAGGGAAACATAATTTATTTTTTTATTATGGTTGTTATTGGCCCATTTGTTGAGGAGGTTGCTTTTAGAGGGTGCTTGTTCGGTTCATTATGCTGCCTCTGTAAGTCCTTCAGTGGCGGAATAATAGTTGCATTGTTGATGACATCTCTGGTATTCAGTGTCATGCATGCTCAATATGATTCCATCTCTGCGTATATTACTGAGTTCGTTTTTTCTGTTATCCTTACTACGATAAGAATTAATACAAAATCTCTCATATATCCCGTTTTAGCTCACGCTGCGCTTAATGCTTTTGCTGTCTTATCTTTGATTGTTTCGGTAGTCTTATAAGGTGAATATATGAAAACAAAAAACATTATTTTTTTGTTGGTTTCTCTTTATGCCATGTATGTCATGGTTGCCTGGCCGAATGATTTATTACCTATAAGGGAGCATCTCCACATTTTTTTGACAGGTTTTTTCTTCTTTATCGGAATGTTTTTTTCTTTAGATAAAGTTTGGAAGGCGATTATTTGGTTGTTTACTGACGGTAAATATAAAAGTAAGTAGCAAGAATTATAAGCGAAGAAGAAAATGGACTTATTCAGAAAAGAAGCGCTTGATAGACAAAATGACTCAGCATATGGTGATATCGTTATCCCGGCATCATTAGGTATATCCTTCAGTGCAGGTGCGACTCTTCTACTGTTTACTCTGATTATATCTTTGCTTTATTTTGGCCATTATACGCGTAAAGCACATCTTTCAGGCATAGTGATGCCCTCAACTGGGCTTATAAAAATAACTCCTCATTATGCTGGATATGTTACTGGACTGATGGTTTCAGAAGGTCAGCATGTCTCTGCTGGCACCCCCCTGTACCATATAAGTGGCGAACGCTACGATGGGCAGGGAGCGGGTACTCTCGCAGCCATCAGTACGTCACTTAAAACGCAATACTCGATGCTTGTTTCTCAGCAAATAATGGAACAACACGATAATCAGCAACAACAGAACTCATCCCGGCAGCGGATTGCATCCCTGAAACCGCAGATAAAAAGCGCTGAAGACCACTTTAATTTGGCAGAATATAAAGCGCGACTTGCTGAATCAGTAATGCAGCGTTATAAAAAACTCGTATCAACTCATTATGTTTCTGATATCGAATATCAGCAGAAGCAGATGGAGGTATCCGCTGCTCAGGAAAATGTTGAAAGTCAGCGCATGCAACTGCTGCAGTTACACACTACGCTGGAGTCAGCTGAGGAGGATTTGAATCATCTCATTGCTCAGGGAGAAAGCCGACAATCAGAAATCAGACGACAGCTTCAAAGTATTAAGCAGCAGCAGGCAGAACTTGCAGCGCAGGAAAGTTTCACTCTCACTTCACCTGTATCAGGGACAGTAGCAGCGGTGCTGATAAAGCAGGGTCAATCCGCCAGGGCATCAGAAGCTGTTATGACTCTGGTTCCTGATGATGCTCAACTTCAGATTGAGCTTTATGCAACCAGCCAAAACAGCGGATTTATTAGGCCCGGGCAGCGCGTATCATTGCGGTTTTCTGCCTTCCCATATCAAAAATTTGGAGTTCAGCATGGCGTTATACGAGAAATCAGCCGAACGACGCTGAGCACCTCCGATCTATTGTCCGTGTCACCTGTTACCTGGAAGGAAAATGAAGGTCATTATCGTGTAATTGTATTGCCCCAACACGATTACATAATGGCTTATGGACGAAGCGAACCTCTACGTCCTGGCATGACCCTTGAGGCTGACGTAAACCTCGATACACGTTATTTGTGGGAGTGGATGACTGAACCACTCTGGAGTATCAAAGGGAAAATATAATGAGTATGCTTCAATGGACTGGGAAAAAACATCTACCTGTTATAAGACAAACGGAATCCGCTGAATGTGGATTAGCTTGCCTTGCGATGCTGGCTTGCTGGTATGGTATGCAGACTGATTTATCTAAACTACGCGAACATTTCAGTATTAGCATTAAGGGGATGACTCTTCAAAGGCTTATGGAATGCGCTTCAGCAATCCACCTTTCTTCACGTGCAGTAAGACTTGAGCCAGAAGATCTTAAGTCACTCACATTACCATGTATCCTTCACTGGGACATGAATCACTTTGTAGTATTAAACAATATTCGTGGGAATAAACTTGTAATTCACGATCCAGACAAAGGAAAACGCACGATTTCTGTCCCTGAAGCGGGAAAACATTTTACAGGGATTGCGCTGGAAATATTTCCAGCAGAAAATTTTTTACCGCAGAATGAAAAGAAAAAAATTCATCTTCGTAATTTAACAGGAAAAACGCCCGGCTTATTGCCGGCAATGCTTAAAATTACTGTTTTTGCACTGGCACTTGAGGCACTTGCGCTGGGGGGGCCGCTTCTTAACCAAATGGTTATTGATGAGGTTCTGGTTTCGTCTGATCAGGGCCTGCTCACTGTCGTCATTATAGCTTTACTGTTGCTTTCACTTACCCAGTTACTGTTATCGCTTGCACGTCAATGGGCAAGCATTACATTGTCTGTTAACTTCAATATGCAATGGACGGCACGGGTTTTTCACCACCTGATACGTCTTCCCCTGACATGGTTCGATGCGAGAAGTAAAGGGAGTATCAGTGCCCGCTTCGGTGCTATTGACACCATACAGCAAGCTCTGACTACACAGGTGCTTGAAGGGTTAGTGGATGTTCTTGTTGTAGTAACTTCACTTGGAATGATGCTTCTATACAGTACGGAAATGACATTTATTGCCATTGTGGTATCAGTTTTTTATGCTCTGCTCAGGGCGCTGTGGTACCCATACCTGAGACAGTCTGCAGAAGAAACATGGGATGCCAGCACACGCGAGTCCAGCCATTTCCTTGAAACCCTTAATGGTATTTTAAGCCTGAAAATCAACGGGGTTATTGAGCAGCGCGAAGCTGCATGGCTAAATCTCAACGTCACACGCCGTAATACTCAATTAAAACAAAGTAGACAGGGAATGTATTATGACATAGCACATTCTCTGGCGACGAGTCTGGTGGCGGCGATTGTTCTGTGGAAAGGCGCTGAAGAAGTGTTGGACGGAAAATTTACTGTTGGTATGTTAATAGCCTATCTGTCTTTCCAGGGGAGTTTTTCTTCCAGTATAAGTAATCTGACTGATAAGTTCTTTTCATGGCGTATGCTGGGCGTTTATAACGAACGTCTGGCTGACATCGTCATGAGCCCTACGGAAGGGCATGTGCAGAACCCCCAGGAAGACAGCACTCAGGAGTACAGAGTAACTGCAGGAAAATTTGATCGGTTTGAAGACTCCTCATTTTTATCACTGGAAGGCGTTTTTTACAGCTACATAGGTAGCAATACTCCAATAGTTTCTGACCTTTCTCTCACCCTTAATCCAGGAGAAGTAGTGGCCATAACGGGTAAATCAGGCTGCGGCAAATCAACACTGGTTAAACTTATAATGGGCATTGTTACACCAGACAGCGGAGTGATAAGAGCTTTCGGTATACCTCACTATCATCCCGATTACTTTCAGGTACGTCAGCGTATTGGAACTGTACTGCAGGATGACACCCTTTTTAAGGGCACAATATCGGATAACATTATCTTTTACAGTGAAGAGCGCGATCAGGAACGCATGAAGCATTGCGCAAAGCTAGCACTCATCGACAGTGAAATCGTGGCTATGCCTATGGGTTATCAAACATTGATTGGTGAGACTGGAGGTGGTCTTTCTGGAGGGCAAAAGCAACGAATTCTTCTGGCACGGGCTTTATACAAGAAACCTGGATTTTTATTGTTAGATGAAGCGACAAGTCATTTAGATGTGGAAAGCGAAATTGTAATCAGCCAAATTCTGCGAGATAGTGGTATTCCTGTATTGCTTATTGCTCACAGGCCAGAAACACTTGCTTCTGCAGATCGCATTCTGAAAATGGAAAAAGGAACTTTTTTTCAGTCCACCAATTAACTTGATCTAGGCTGAAAAATGTAATGTTCATTTTTTGCTTGAGGACACATTTCGGGTGGGTATACATAACTACTTTGAGCTTTGGCTCACAAAAAAGTTAAAGTAATGGACAGATTAACACCGACTTCTGGAGAACTGAGACATGTATGAAGACAAGAATAAAGCTATCAGAGAAGCTGACGAAAGAGAAAGGGCCAATAACTGGCTTATCCGTCTAAATTTTAAGGGCATTATGTTGATGCTTGAAGTTTTTGCCATAGGTATAATTTTATATTCTCTGTGGAAAAATTGAATCAATGACTTTCCATTTTATCTTCATCAACCTTCCGGCAAGCGTGTTCTTCATGACGACCAGTAAGTCGTTCTAAGGGCAACCCGGAGTCAATTCACCATACAGAGTTGACGGTAAAGTTTTGAAACATAAACCCAAACGCTTATATAAAAGTCTAAAAAGACTTCCCTAGAGTTAGAGCATTTAGGCCATGGGAAACAGTAAGCGTACAACTAGTGTAAGCATCCTGATAAAACTAACCGTCAATTTTTAGAGAGGTTTTAGAACTCAAACTCCCATTTCTAACATAGAGAGCGGACTCACGAACGTACCGATGTCGGCTATGAGCGATCTGCAGATGTTCGTTATTGATTCGGCATTAATGCTGCTAACAATGCTGTTTGTCAATCAATTGGGAAAAGGTCACGTCAAGAAATTTAAACACATCGAGGCGCATTTAAGCACTCTAACATTATTGTTCGAATCCCAACCCCCCAATTATCCGCAGAAATCACAGGTCTGAACCTGATTGCTTTTGTCGAAAATGTAGTAAAAGGATCTCTTATCGGATAGGGTCAGTCCAAACCGCAAAATGCTCACCGTCTACTTCAAAGAAACACTTTCCACTGCTCTGTGCTTTTTTTTGATGCCACCACTTTTTGATATCTTTGCGATAAGCCTCATAATCCAGAAGCTTTAGCACATGTCTTTTATCTGTATTGCTCAAACTATGGTAATGGTTGATACCGGTGTCAAGGCAGACATAGTCTTTATACATTAGTCCAATAAGTTGAATGTTTAATTCAAGATTACGTAAAAGATAATAAGGCGTTGCATCGCTAAGTCGCCAGCAGGGGTTGCCATTTTCTCCCTCATGTCTTCTGATATCATGATCTCGGAAGACGGATTCCAACATTTCCGGTGTGAGTGATTTTACTGAATTGCTATTTATGCTAAAGAATAACTGTTCTAAAAGCGCATTTATTCTTCCGAATGGGGATGCAAGAAAGTGCAGTCTTTGAATATTTTCATACAGACGAAAAATACGAAGATTATGTAGACGACATGCCAGCGCGAAGATCAGCGCTTCATCATCTTTCTCGACATCCTGTCCCTGCGTTAGAGGCACACCAGGCGAGGCAGTCTCAAAAGTGTTAAAAGGGGTCTGATACGGATATTCAATGAATAAATTGTTATCTGTGGGCAAATTCTCTATCAATACATTAAGTAATGGCGTGAGCTCATTTGTAGTGATGCGATTTGTATTGGACAAGGCAATCGAAATAAGCGTACTGGAAAGTGCGACACCATGAAGACCGAGCTGTCTTTTCGCATGCAAAGCAACAACGATTTTTTTCAGAGCAAGAAAAGCCATCTGCTGAACTGGGTCATGATAAATCATGACCTGTTCGCGTGGAGCTCCCATATGAAGATACCAGTCTCTATCTCTGATCATCGTCTCTATTTCTTCTGAGCTTAGATATTGCTGCAGGTCAGGCGGCGCATATTCCAGGCAGAATTGGTGAACATCCTCCAAAAAAAACGCTTCGCTACTGTCAAGAAAACTGCTCTCCATCTTTTTGAATAATAGTACATGCCAAAAGCGATTCATCTCCTCTGGGGATATATCATCCGGGTCTACTAACTGTACGTCGGGTTCAATTTCTACATGGCCAGTCAGCTGATAGAACAGGTCAACCTCTTGGGAAAAATTGCTTAGAAAGTGGGGCGAACTGATGATCATACTCTCTGCGTAAGCAGTGATTTTTTCCGCAGTGCGTGCCTGCTGCTCATCGTCGACCCTGCGGACCCATTTTTTACCACCAAGCCATTTTTCTACACAGCGCAGAATACCCCCGCTGCGGAAGAGAATTGATAGATTTCCAATCAACTCCTCAGTGCTTTCACTTGGTAGCAACTCCCTTCGGATTGTCTCAACTTGCTCTTGCTGAGCCGAAGCATTAAACGAGAACATTCTGCGATTACGATTTTTATTAATCTGCATTTTGAAGTCGACACAGCGCCCATGCGGTAACAACGCAAGAACCTTTTTATTTAAAAAACTGTCTGCTGTTTGTTTATGACTGACAGTCTGATATTCCAGAAGTAACGATATCAGATGGCATAGCTGCTCAGACTCACAACTTCCATTTGCAATGTGTTGTTTAAAGGACAACAAAAATGGTACGACCCAGACTTCATAGAATACTAGATTACAAACTTTGTCTGACACGGCTGGATACAGTTGCTGGGTATGGAGCTCACGTAATCCGGTGTGAATCACGTCAAGATACAGGCGTAGGAAAAAATTTAGTTGCGGGTTTTCACCCGCAAGAGAACTCAGAATTCTGTTTAAAAGTTTGTCTGATCTGCTTCGTTTACCACTCAGAGAGTAGGTTTTGGATAGTTTTTTATCTTTCCCCTCCGCTATTGAAAATGCAGTTACTAAGCCATCAACTGCCAGACTCCAGGTGGGTACACTCCACATAGGTTTATCCTTCTACCTTATTAAATAAAAGCGCGGCGTTCACTGCTATAGTGTACGCGACGTCCATACCATGAATTCACTATACGAGTAAGATAGTTATAAACATGCCCACTTGCGCTGGCATATTCATAACTGCGATACTCGTATGCAACCATATCGTTGAACTGCAGTTTACGCCATTTCTCACCGTCATAAACTGAGGCCAGATAATAACCTGAATAACCGTAATTTGTGTGACGCCCTCTACGATAATTTGCACCTTGACGGTCGTCTTTGCGATAGAGGTAAACATCACCTGCTACGGCGGCGTAGCGACTGCTCGCCACGTTGCCGGACAGTGTGATGATGTTGATTGTTGATGTGGCCATGCTTCATTCCTCATGCAGTTAGAGTGTTTGCGCAGAATAGGATTTTCTGCAGATATCCCGATACCCCGTTTCTGCGACCGACAACAAATTAAATTCTGAAATATTCAAAAAAACATATAAATCAATTAATTAATTTTTTTAAACAATGACTTTTCTGAAGTGATAACTTGCTGTCGGGCATATTGTGGTTTGCTTGCACGCGGATTTTTGCTGTATCGCGCTAACTGTGAATGTCCCATTCAAGAGGATAATGAGCTTGTAGATATCTTAGTATCGTCACGTACGTAATGTCCGCTTCTGGCACAAAGTGGAGCTTGAGGAATGAGTTCTATCTCGTGGTTCACTAAGTGCACTAACTTCTACTCGGATCCTGCTACCCATTTGTCCAACATATCAGCCCATTCCTGCATCATCACTTTACGCTCATCAAGATAAGTTGCATGATTGTATGTGCGGCGAACATTGTTGGTATCAGCGTGCGCAAGTTGAGCCTCAATAGCATCAGGTCGACAGCCCATTTCGTTTAAACGCGTACTTCCTGTAGTTCTGGTTGCATGGGGGCTATAAATGCCACTCCAACCGAGGCTTTTAAGTAGCTGACGCAGTGAGTGCGGTGTCATCGGGCCACGTGGGTTATCTCGGCCTGGAAAAAGATGCTGTCGATGCCCGGTTAATCCTTGTAACGTTCTGAGCATACTGACAGCCTGGGAGGGAAGGGGAATAACATGTTCTCTTCGGGCTTTCATTCGCGCTGCCGGAATGGTCCATAGGGCGTTATCAAAATCGAATTCTGTCCATTCTGCTTCGGTAGTTTCTGCAGGACGCGCCAGCGTCCACCACATCAGCCACATGCAATAGTTAACCTGATATGAGCCACGACTATTGTCAAAACAGCTTAATAACTGTCCTATTTGCTGAGGATTTAGTGCCTGTTTGTGCTGTGTCTTATTCGCCGGAAGCGCCTTGCGTACAGGCCAGACAGGATCGCTGTCAGCTCTAAGCGTTGCCACTGCCAACTCGAAAACCGATGAAATGGTACGTCGGGCTTCAGCAGCAACAGTCGGAGCGCCGCGTTTAGAGGTTTCCTAAAGAATTTTAAGAATGTGGTGTGGGGTGCTCTCCCTGACTGGGAGCTTACCGATTGCGGGAAAAACCACTCGTTCAAGCATATCCAGTCGCCGCGTTTTGGTAATTTCGGCCCAGTCTTTTATCTGCAACTACTCTCTAGCAATCAGCTTAAAGGTGTTAGATGCGTCGTTGACCTTGCGGATCTTATCTAACTGGCGAGCCTGTGTCGGGCTAACTCCATCCGCGACTTGCTTACGCGCTTGCTCGCATTTCTCGCGAGCTTCGGCAAGTTTAACCGTCGGGTACTCACCCAGCGCAAACATGCTGGATTTACCGTTAAGTTTAAACCGATAGCGCCACGCCTTTTTGCGATTAGGTTTAACTTCAAGGTATAAGTCATTGAAATCATTGAGGCGATAGAGCTTTTCTTTCGCTTTTGCTGTGCGGCACTGAGTATCAGTGAGCATAACGATTCCTTGTATATTTATTGTACCGTTATTGTACTCACTAAAAATAAAGATGGAATTTTGATGTAATCACCTACGTACTCATTTTTGACTGCGCTTCTACGAAATCATTTGAGACGTTATGAAAAGAAAAATCCACGCAGTTGCGTGGATTTTAGAGGGTTTCGAGAGTTTCATGAGATTTTCTGACATCTCATGAGACAACACATTTAACTTAGACGTTAAACAAGAAATTCATCACATCGCCATCTTTAACGATGTACTCTTTGCCTTCTGAACGCATCTTGCCCGCTTCTTTCGCGCCTTGCTCACCCTTATAGGTAATAAAGTCTTCAAA
>Ga0157359_1000212_pt1 | contig 19525 bp, 14 predicted proteins | sample AttcapACBM3_FD_111482 | JGI IMG/M metagenome (GOLD analysis project Ga0157359, IMG submission 111482) | Fungus gardens microbial communities from leaf cutter ant in Botucatu, State of São Paulo, Brazil - Atta capiguara ACBM3 | ecosystem: Host-associated > Fungi > Mycelium > Unclassified ...
AGACATCGATATTTCCTTAATTTATGAGCCACTACGTGGCGAAGATGGCCTGTCTTTCAGAAGGTAACTTACCAGGCTTTTAGGAGGAGACTCACAAAGAAGGGGTATCTTGAGATATCGCTTACACTGAGGACTGCTTTACTAAAACTGCTTTGATAAGGTCTGTGTTCCAAACCGATGACGCTATTAAGCCAGACCTTATCGACTATAGCAAACATTATTTTAATTTACTTTTAACATCCAGACGTCCGGACCGCCTTTATTGATTTTCTTAGCCTTTTGAAATTTTCAGTCAGGCAGAATGATAATCTTCATTGAACGATCAGAGCAAAAGGCCTTGCTGACAATCAATGTTGAAAAATGATACGAGTAATAGTGTGAATAACGCGCAGCGATAAAATGTATCGCTGCACCCTCTTCTCTTTATATCAGGCCAGTTGTGTCTGCTGACGGGCAGCATGTCTCGCTGTCATGACAAACACCATAAGACCGGCAACACCCAGCGCAACGCCCACCCAGGCGGTAGAGATCCAGCCGTAGCCAAGCGACACCGTCAGACCACCGAGATACGCGCCCATGGCATTAGCAATGTTTAGCGCCGAGTGGTTCATTGCGGCAGCCAGGGTTTGCGAGTCATTGGCGACATCCATCAGGCGAATCTGCAGCGACGGCAGCAACACCGAACAGGTGCCGATCAGGAAGGTCGCCAGCAGTCCGGTCGCCACATGCTGAACCAGCACCGGGAAGGCCAGCATTACCAGCACGTTCCATAACAGCGTCCAGCCAATAATATTCAGTACCGAACCATCCGCCAGACGGCCGCCGACCAGATTACCGATGATCATCCCCAGACCGAATGCCACCATCGCCCAGGGTATTAACGAGGGTGAGATGCCGGCAATATTAATTAGTGTCGGTGCGATATAACTAAAGATCGCGAACATTCCGCCAAAGCCTACCGCGCCCACCAGCAGGGTCAGCAGCACCTGTGGGTTTTTCAGCGCGCCCAGTTCCCTAAGCGGATGCGCATCTGCATCGCCTGCGACATAAGGAACATAACGACCAATCAGCAGGCAGGTCAGCAGACCAATCGCGCCCACAAAGGTGAACACCACATGCCAGCTGAAAAGTTGTCCTATCCAGGAGCCCAGCGGCACGCCGATCAGGGTCGCTACCGTCAGCCCCAGCATCAGGGACGCCAGCGCGCGGCCACGTCGCTCAATGGGTACCAGCGATGCCGCCACCAGCGAAGCCACACCGAAGTAGGCGCCGTGCGGCAAGCCTGTGAGGAAACGCGCAACAAGCAGACCGTGATAGCTATCAGCCATCGCGCTGGCGACATTACCGATGCTGAACAGCGCCATCAGGATCAGCAGCAGTGATTTACGCGCCATCCGCGCCGCCAGTACCGCAATAAACGGTGCACCTACCACCACGCCCAGCGCGTAACTGGCAATGGCGTTACCTGCCTGCGGCTCAGTGATTGCCAGAGAGCGTGAAACATCCGGCAGCAGGCCCATCATGATGAACTCACCCGTCCCGATGCCAAAGCCGCCCAGCGCAAGGGCCAGTAATGCCCAGCGGACAAAACCGGCATCGTCGGTTTTATGATTTTTTCTTAACAAAATTGATTCCCAATGGCCTGAACTGAAAAAAACGGAAGTGAGCCGGAGGGAGAAAGCAGAACATGTTCCCGTCCGGATAGAGCGGTCAGACTATAAAAAGGAAGAACGTGCTTAGCAACCCATTTTGTGATCTGGATCACTAAAAGCATTCAGTGGCGTGCAATGCCTGCTTTGCAGATTGGAACCAGACCGCCGGGAACACGTTCATGATTCGAAGGTCATTCAGGCCTGGAGAGCCCATAATTGCTTTACGGGCCAGTCATTGCGTGCCTGTATTCACCCGCCGGCCAATGTCTTTCAGCTGGGAGTATTTCTCCAGCAGCTGTGGACCATCATCCAGGCTCATGGCAAACATCCACATATAGGTCATCACCGAATAGATGTGACCCGCATCAGTGCCGCCACGGCTGGACATCACTGCAATGGTGGCAGCAAACAGCAGCGCCGCCACGCTACCAATCGCCAGATAACCGTACGCTTCCCTGTCGGAGAGGCGGATGCGCAGGCTGGCCAGCACGCCATAGTGACGGCCAAGTGACGCGGCGTTCGCATTGCTGACAAAGCTCACCTCTTTCTCCAGCCAGTTATTCAGACGACCAAACAACGCGTCGTTTTTACGGGTAAACCCCGGCAGAAAACAGGCAAAGAACAGCAGGATCGCCAGACAGCCTGCGCCGGTCCAGAACTCGATAGCCAGCAGCATCACGGCGGCACCGGTCATCGACGCCAGCGAGGTTATCAGCACTGGAAGATGTTTCTCAAAAAAGTCGACAAATTCACGTGACAACGCCACCCGCGCGGCAATCGTTGAAGCGCTCTGGTTTTCGCTGCGCTGCGCCACGATCACCGGCACGGCCAGTTCAGCGTAGATGCGGGCAAAGGTGCGGGTATCCACACTGCGTCTTGCTGCGCCAATGGCCCACATAGTAAAGACCATCGCGGCATAGAGCACTGCATGCCAGGTCCTGCCGGAGATAATCGCATTGATCGCGAAGCCTGCCAGCAGCGGATAGAGGAGATACATGACATTCTCCGCCACCACCAGTAGCAGCGTGAGGAACAGCTTGCGGCTATGGCGACGGCCGAGCATTTTTAATGTCAGAATAGCGCTGCGGGGAGCCGCAACAGGAAGGATAGTTTTTGAGGAATGCATAGTTTCTGTTTCTGATATAATTATTATTGAGCGGTCGCTCAAGTACAAAAAGCAGTCTATTTGAGCAACCGCTCAAAGTCAATGTAGCCATTATCGGGAGAATAATGAAAGAGTCAGCTGAAGCATTGAGAACCAGGATACTGGATGCGGCGATAGTCCTGTTTATTGAAAAAGGGATTGAAAAAGTGACCACCCGGGAACTCACCGAATCAGTGGGTATCTCACGCAGTCATATCTACCACTATTTCAGTAACTGGCAGACACTCTGCCTGGCGGCGCTGGAGCGCTTCATGCAGGTGGATTTTGAAACGTTTGCTGACTCCCTGAAAATGCTCACACCCCGCCAGCGGCTGGCAACGCTTATCGAAAGCCATCTGCCGAGCGCACCGGATGCAACCTGGCAACTCTATGCGTCGTTCTGGCAGACGGCTGCACATAACGAAGCCTATGCGGCGCTGGCCGATGAGATGACGGATGCCTGGCAGGGTTTGATGGAAGCGATTATTCGTGACAGCGTCACGGATGGGACATTGCAGTGCAGTAACGTGCCCCGTACCGCCAGACAGATCAGCGCCATGCTCAACGGCTATGCCGACCTGCTGACCATCAATCCTTCTGAAAAAAAAGCACGCGAAGCACTGGCAGACTTAAATCAATTTATTGATGCTGTCCTGTCATAAACCCGATTAACCGGTTTATTAGCGAGACGGCACCGACCAGATATTAATTAAATGTTAATAAAAGGTTTATTATTTTAATTAGTCGGCGGTTTATTGCTGGTATAAATGCAGCTTCCGCAGTCAAACAGACTTATACCTTTTCTGTCTGATAAGGCCTCTTTTTGATAGCGTTTTTACCCGGAAACAGCTGTTTACACAGATTATTATCATTGACTTAGCGCAACCGGAGTCAGGTAAGCTGGTGTTTTTACGCCAGTTATTGGAAAGCAGCTAACGAAGCGGCAAGAATAGATGCGCTCAGAACCCCACCAAATTATTGATTCCTATAGTAAAGAATCAGATATCTGATGATGAAATTAAACATTGAGTCGGACCTTAAAAACACCTATATTGGCCGCGCTTTTACATAGCCACCCATTTTAATTCATTTATTCAACTGTGACGCTACGCCCGTCCCGGTTGTAGGAGAGATATGATGACGGATAAAGTCCGTATTGATAGTTTGAATGCACAGAACGCAAACGCTACCAACGAAACGTATTTAGCCCGTCAGGCTGAATTTGAATCAAACGTTCGCAGTTATCCTCGTAAATTGCCATTCGCAATTGCGAAAGCTCAGGGTGTCTGGATTACAGATGTCGAGAATAATCAGTATCTCGACTGTCTTGCAGGTGCAGGAACGCTGGCGCTGGGACATAACCATCCCGATGTTTTGCAGAGCATTCAACATGTCATTACCAGCGGCTTGCCGTTACATACTCTTGATTTAACTACGCCTTTAAAAGATGAGTTCTCTGAGTACCTGCTCTCCTTATTACCGGGCCAGGGCAAAGAGTACTGCCTGCAGTTTACTGGCCCGTCCGGCGCAGATGCCGTTGAAGCGGCGCTGAAACTGGCGAAAAAGCACACCGGTCGTTCCGGCATTATCAGCTTCTCTGGTGCCTATCACGGTATGACCCACGGCGCGCTGTCGGTCACCGGCAACCTGTCTCCGAAAGAAGCCGTTGATGGCATGATGCCGGAAGTGCAGTTCATGCCTTATCCGCACCTTTACCGCTGCCCGCTGGGCATTGGTGGTGAAGCGGGCGTAAAAGCACTGACTTACTATTTCGAAAACCTGATTAATGACGTTGAGAGCGGCGTTCGCAAACCCGCTGCCGTCATTCTGGAAGCGGTTCAGGGTGAAGGCGGTGTTAACCCGGCGCCAGCGGAATGGCTGCAGCGTATCCGCAAAGTCACCAAAGAGCATGGCATTCTGCTGATCATTGACGAAGTCCAGGCGGGTATTGCCCGTACCGGTAAATTCTTCGCCTTTGAGCACGCGGGTATTGAGCCAGACATCATTGTGATGTCCAAAGCGGTCGGTGGTGGTCTGCCACTGGCGGTACTCGGCATTAAGAAAGAGTTCGATGCCTGGTCACCAGGTCACCACACCGGCACCTTCCGTGGTAACCAGCTGGCAATGGCCACCGGCCTGACTACCCTGAAACTGCTGAAAGATAATAACATCGCTGACAAAGTCGCGGCACAGGGCGAATGGCTGAAAGGCAAACTGGGCGAGCTGCAGCAGCGCTATCCGGTCATCGGCAATGTGCGCGGTCTGGGTCTGATGATCGGCATTGAGCTGGTGAAACCCGACGAGCCTGCTGACCACATGGGCAGCTTCCCGGCAGACGGCGAGCTTTCTGCGCTGGTTCAGAAGAAATGCTTCGAGAACGGCCTGATTCTGGAGCGTGGCGGACGTCACGGCAGCGTATTACGTCTGCTGCCTTCCCTGCTGATCACGGATGCAGAACTTGACGTGTTCATGGATAAATTTGAAAACGCCCTGCTGTCAGCTGGCGTGAAACCAGTTTGAGTGGAGTGAATGCAATGTCCCGGTTAAACCCGATTCTGGCGGCCTCAGCACAGAGTACCGAGGCCTACCAGCAGGCGATTGCCCAGAGTAGCGCGGCCGTCGTTAAATGGCTGGAACAACCTGAGATGTATCAGGGAAAAACCGTCGCAGAGCTGCGCGAGCGCATCACGCTGGACTTCAATCCTCAGGGCCTGGGCAACCAGGCCGCGATTGAACGCGCCATTGAGTACTTCCTCAAAGATAGCCTGTCGGTGCATCACCCGCAGTGTGTGGCGCACCTGCACTGTCCGAGCCTGGTTATCAGCCAGGCGGCGGAAGTGCTGATCAACGCCACCAACCAGAGCATGGATTCATGGGATCAGGCACCGTCTGCCACCCTGATTGAAATGAAGCTGATTGAGTGGCTGCGCACCCAAGTGGGTTATCAGCCTGGCGACGCGGGTGTCTTCACCAGCGGCGGTACACAGAGCAATCTGATGGGGCTGATGCTGGCACGTGATGCCTGGTTTGCCCGCCAGGGACATTCGGTACAGCAGGATGGCTTAACCGGCGATCTGAAGAAGATTAAAGTCTTCTGCTCAGAGAACGCACACTTCTCCGTACAGAAGAACATGGCGCTGCTGGGTCTGGGTTATCAGTCCGTCACGCAGGTAAAATGTGACCGCTTTGCCCGCATGGACATGGATGACCTGCGCCACAAGCTGGCCGCATCCAAAGCCAACGGCGAAAACATTCTGGCGATCGTTGCCACAGCCGGCACCACCGATGCGGGTGCGATCGATCCGCTGCGTGAGATCGCGGCGCTGGCGGCGGAAGAGAACATCTGGGTGCACGTCGATGCAGCCTGGGGTGGCGCACTGCTGCTCTCAGAAAAATATCGCGATTATCTGGATGGCATTGAGCTGGTCGACTCCATCACCCTGGACTTCCATAAGCAGTTCTTCCAGACCATCAGTTGTGGCGCTTTCCTGCTGAAGGAAGCACGTCATTATGAGCTGATGCGCTACCAGGCGGCCTACCTGAACTCTGAGTTCGATGAAGCGCAGGGCGTGCCGAATCTGGTGTCCAAATCGCTGCAGACCACCCGCCGTTTTGATGCACTGAAACTGTGGATGGGCCTGGAAGCGCTGGGTCAGAAGCAGTATGCCGAAATCATCGATCACGGTGTGACGCTGGCGCAGCAGGTTGCTCAGTACGTTGATGAACAACCTGCGCTGGAGCTGGTGATGGAACCGCAGCTGGCCAGCGTGCTGTTCCGCTATCGTCCGGCGCATCTGGCGCACTTCAGCAGTGCGGATATCGCCCTGTTGAACCAGCGTATCGGTGATGCTCTGCTGGAGTCAGGCCGCGCTAACGTTGGCGTGACCGAGCACGATGGCGTGACCTGCCTGAAAATGACGCTGCTGAACCCGACAGTGACGCTGGATGATATCAAAGTGTTGCTGACACTGGTGGAAACCACGGCACAAAAGCTGGTGTAATTTCCCCGCAACCCGCAGTCCGTCGCATAAAACAAAACCAGCCGCCAGGCTGGTTTTTTCGTTCAGGCAGCTCTGTTTTCCAGTCCCAGCTTTTCAGCCAGCCGATGCACGGCAGAAGCCAAAAGGTACTCCTCTGCGATCTCCGAAAATTCCGACCAATGCTGGCTCAGAAACCAGGCCACGACTTCGCTTTCCTCTTGTGACAATTCCATATCGTCTCCCGTTAGAATCAGGAAAGTATGGTTGGCGATATATATCGGGACATCAAGCGCGTATTGCCGGATGAGCGACAGAATCGGGTCCCATTTGACCCAATATACAGCCAGGCACTGATGCAGACCTGGACGATTGCCAGATGCCCTGTCCCTGTTCTGTTTCAGCGCGCGGGTGGCTCATCCAGCATCCGCAGATGGTCATCTTTATTGAGCGTCATCAGTGCCACAATACTTACCAGTGCTGTCGCCATCACATACCAGGCGGGAATATCGGGGTTACCTGTCTCTTTAATCAATCCGGTGATGATTAATCCTGCGCAGCCGGAAAACACCGCATTGGAAAGTGAATAGGCCAGCCCAAGCCCGGTGTAGCGTACCCGCGTCGGAAACATTTCGGACAGCATCGCGGGTCCTGGCCCGGCGAGCAATCCGACTACCCCGCCCGCGATAAACACCACCAGCGCTTTTAGCAGCAATCCGGCGCTCTCTGACTGCAACACGTTTAACAGCGGCAGAGAAAGTACCAGCAGCAGTACCGCCGCCGAGACCATGACTGCCCGTCGCCCAATCCTGTCGCTCAGCATTCCGGCCGGAATAATCGTGGCGGCAAAGCCGAGGTTGGATATCACCGCAATCAGCAGCGCCTGGTTAAAGCCAGTATGCAGCGATGCCTGCAGATAAGTCGGCATGATCACCAGCCAGGTATAGCCCGCCGCCGACCACACCATCAGCCGGCAGATACCCATCAGAATTGTTTTCAGTGTGTCACCCAGGCTGGCGTCGATTTTTGCTACAGGTTGCGCCTGCTGCTGAATAAATGCCGGCGTCTCCTCCATCTGAACCCGCAGCCAGAGCGCCAGAACGCCCAGTGGCAGCGCGACAAAGAACGGAATGCGCCAGCCCCAGCTCAGCATCTGCTCCGGCGTCAGCAGCACCGAGAGCAGCGCGACAATGCCCGCGCCTGCCAGCAAACCCAGCGCCACGGTAAAGGATTGCCATGCGCCATACAGACCCCGCTTACCGCGCGGCGCAAACTCGGTCATCAGTGAAACCGCCCCGCCATACTCGCCACCCGCGAATAGCCCCTGCAGGATGCGCAGACCGGTCACGATCAGCGGCGCCAGAATGCCCAACCGGGCGTAGGTGGGAACCAGACCAATAGCCGCCGTCGCCAGCGTCATCATGATCAACACAAAGATCAGCACAGGTTTGCGCCCGATGCGGTCGCCCATACGGCCAAAAATGATCGCACCCAGCGGACGGAAGAAAAAAGCGATGGCGAATGAGGCATAGGTCAGCAGCAGCCCGGTCAGCGCGGATTCCCCTTCCAGCCGGAAGAAGTTCTGCGCAATAACGGTAGCCAGAAAGCCATAAACCGCGAACTCATACCATTCAATGAAATTTCCTACCGAACCGGCAAGGAGAGCACGTTTACGGCTGGCAGAGCTGAGCAGATTTCCAACGGGTCCGGACATGAGCGACGTTCCTTTCTAGAGCATCATCAGTTGCTTATGATTAGCACAATCACTGCATGCCTGCGCGCTCTTCTGCCCGTCACGTTAACCCGAACACATAAAAGCAGCGATGATGCGCCGCGGGTGAGCTTTTTCACCTTCAGTCCTTGCACAACCGCTTTACGATTGTCAGGATGTGCGGCATTGACTGAATCAGGCGGATAGACGATGAACGCACACACCTCAAAAGATCCTCTGCATGGCGTAACGCTGGAGATGCAGATTAACAGTTTAGTCGCGCAGTATGGCTGGGCGGAGCTGGGAAAACGGATCAACATTAACTGCTTTAAAAGCGATCCCAGCGTTAAATCGAGCCTGAAGTTTTTACGTCGTACTCCCTGGGCGCGGGCTGAAGTCGAAGCGCTTTATCTCGACTCGTTAAGTGCGCAACCGGCAGCGCGTGAAGAACCGTCAGACGCGGATCAGGCCCCTGCTGAAGATCCCTGGGGAAACTGGCGCGACAAAACGCCGGAGTAATACCGATCAGGCGGCAATAAAAAAGCCCGCACAGGTTAACCTGTGCGGGCTTTTTTTACGTCAGGTCGCTGTTACAGCGCCATATCGTGTTTCGCTGAAGGCGCAGCCTTCTCAGGCTGTGCGGCCGGCGCATCTGTGGTTTTGCCTTCCATGTTGATCACGGGCGGCGTGGTCAGTTGCAGAGTCTGAGCGGTCTCATTCCAGACCTGCTGCAGCAACGGCACGTTGTCATTCAGTTTCTGACCGTAACCTGGGATCATCTTGTGGATCTTCGCCTGCCATTCCGGTGACTTGAACTCTTCCGGGAACAGTTTCTGCATCACGCTCAGGGAGATAGGCGCTGCGGTTGAGGCACCAGGAGACGCACCCAACAGTGCCGCCACGGTTTTCTGCTGATCGGTCACAATTTCTGTACCCAGTTTCAGCACGCCACCTTTATCAGCATCTTTCTTGATGATCTGCACACGCTGACCGGCCTGAATCAGTTTCCAGTCCTCTTTCTTCGCGTCCGGATAGTATTCCTGCAGTGCTTTAAAGCGATCTTCATCACTCAGCATGACCTGTCCGATCAGGTATTTCACCAGGTCGAAGTTATCCATACCCACATCGGTCATCGGCACGATGTTATGAGTCGTGGTAGTGCTCAGCAGATCAAACAGCGAACCGTTTTTCAGGAACTTGGTGGAGAAGGTCGCAAACGGCCCAAACAGCACGACGCGTTTGCCGTCCAGATAACGGGTATCCAGATGCGGAACCGACATCGGCGGTGCACCGGTTGACGCCTGACCATAGACTTTCGCCAGGTGACGATCGGCAATCGCCTTGTTTTCAGTCACCAGGAATGATCCGCCTACCGGGAAGCCCGCATAGTTATCCGCTTCCGGGATACCGGTCTTCTGCAGTAATTTCAGCGCACCACCACCCGCACCGATAAAGACATATTTCGCGTCAACAGCACGTTCGTTGCCGTTTTTAGCGTCTTTAATGGTGACGTGCCAGGAGTTGTCGCCGTTACGTTTGAAGTCGGTAACTTCAGAAGAGGTTTCAAGACGGAAGTTATCGTTCTTTTTCAGGCTGCCGATCAACTGACGGGTAATTTCACCGTAGTTAACATCGGTGCCAACTGGCGTCCAGGTTGCGGCCACTTTCTGCTGTGGATCGCGACCTTCCATGACCAGTGGTGCCCACTGCTCGATCTGCTTGTGATCGGTAGAGAACTTCATGCCCTGGAACAGCGCTGTTTTCTGCAACGCCGCATAGCGTTTGGTCAGGAAGTCGACGTTGTCGCCCCAGACGAAGCTCATGTGTGGCGTTGAGTTAATGAAAGAGCGCGGATCGTGCATTACGCCCTCTTTAACCTGTGAGCTCCAGAACTGGCGAGAAATCATGAACGCTTCGTTAATTTCCAGCGCTTTAGAGACGTCGATAGAACCGTCTTTACGCTCAGGCGTATAGTTCAGTTCCATGTTGGCAGAGTGACCTGTACCGGCATTGTTCCAGCCGTTAGAGGATTCCAGTGCCACGCCATCCAGCTTCTCAACCATGATCTGTTTCCAGCCAGGCTGCAGCTCTTCCAGCATGGTGCCCATTGAGGCGCTCATAATGCCGCCGCCAATTAACAGGACGTCAGTTTTTTCTGGTGAGGTTTCAGCGTGAAGGGCTGAAGAAACTAACAAGGCCGCGAGGGAAAGAGTGGGAATAACTTTCTTTGAATTCATCATTTTAATCTACAGCTCAGACGGTACTGGTTAAAAAAAGTCCTCAAAGTTTAAAATAATGTTATTTGTGAGTTAATGTGAAAATAGTTATAAAATTAAAAATAGCAATTTAGCCTTATTTTAATTACAAAAGGCTTACTGAATTGCTTACATATTTTAACCACACATTAAGGGTGTCCTTTGAATTATACAATCCTCTAACACAAATATTGTTTGAGTGCGACTGCCCACGCGCAGGCCGCTAAAACTGTACTGATGCGGTGAGTTAGCGTATGTTTCCTGGCGATCTCCCATCCGTGCTGGACATTCATGAAAAGCCAAACACAGAATCGATATGCCGTGCCGAAACGACCAATGAAACTCAGTACTCTGACCACCCTGATGATGACCGCCGTTATCATCACGGTATTGGTCGCTGTCCATCTGCTCTATTTCGTTCAGATTGATAACTTTGCTCAGTCGCATCTCAAAGACAAGGCGATGGCAGTGGCGCGCACGCTGGCAGACACGCCTGAAGTTCAGCGTGGTTTGTTGTTGCCGGACGGCAGCAGTCAGATTCAGCCGCTGGCTGAAGCGGCCCGCAAGCGTAACGGTCTCCTGTTCGTGGTGGTCACGGATATGCAGGGTATTCGCTTTTCACATCCCAATGCGGCGGTGATTGGCAAACACTTTGTCGGCAATGATATCTATCCCACGCTGGACGGACGGGAAAATGTCGCCGTCAATCATGGCGTACTGGTGGAGGCACTGCGGGTATTTACGCCCGTTTATAACGCACAGCATCAGCAGATTGGCGTCGTGGCGATCGGCATCGCACTGAATGATGTGGCGGCCCAGATTGCTAAAAGCCGCTGGAATATCGTCTGGACAGTCCTGTTTGGTGGTCTGGCAGGCCTGTTGGGTATGCTTATTCTGGTCAGGCGACTAAAAACCATCTTACTGGGGCTGGAGCCGCACGAAATTTCCAGCCTGTTTGAGCAGCGTCAGGCCATTCTGAATTCCATTAAAGAGGGTGTGATTGCAGTAGACGATCAGTCGCGCGTCAGCCTGATCAACCACGCGGCTCAGCAGTTGTTACATGAGACGACCCGCAAGATGCCGTCAAGCGGCGATTTGATTGCAGAAGAGAGTGTGATGCATCGTCATCAGCAGGATGCACTGCATGCAGGTAAAGCCTGGTACGACCAGGAGTTGACGCTGGGTAACCGGATCCTGATCAGCAACACCGTGCCTGTTCGCAGTCGCGACCGCATAATTGGCGCGGTGACCACCTTCAGGGACAAGACGGAGATTAGCCAGCTGATGCAGCGGCTGGACGGCATGGTAAACTATGTGGATGCATTACGTGAACGGTCCCATGAGTTCATGAACAAGCTGCATGTGATTCTGGGCCTGCTGCACATGAAAAATTATGCGCAGATGGAAGAGTACATCCTGAAAACGGCTAACGCCTATCAGACTGAAATCGGTTCACTGCTGCAAAAGATTAAGTCGCCGATCATTGCCGGCTTCCTGCTCAGTAAAATCAACCGGGTGACCGATGAAGGTCATCAGCTGATTATTGATGAAGCGAGTTTTCTGCCTGACTGCGGCAGCGAGGAGCAGAACGCGGTTCTGATTACCGTACTGGGCAATTTAATTGAAAACTCGCTCGAGGCGCTGGACCCGGAAACTGAAGGGGAAATTCACCTCATGCTGCACTATCAGAACGGCTGGCTGGCCTGCGAAGTGAGTGATGATGGGCCGGGCATTGACGGCAACCAGCTCAGCACCATTTTTGAGCGCGGTGTTTCATCAAAAGGCGACGATCGTGGTGTCGGATTATTTCTGGTGAAGCAGCAGACCGAAAGCCTGGGCGGCAACGTCAGTGTCGAATCGGAACCGGGTGTATTTACCCAATTCTTGGTACAACTTCCGTGGGAGAGAGGAATGATTACCCAATGATCAATGTGTTAGTTGTCGACGATGATGCGATGGTAGCCGAACTTAATCGCTGCTATATCGGGCAGATCCCAGGCTTCATGTGCTGTGGCACCGCCTCGACCTTACAGCAGGCAAAAGAGCGGCTGGCCCAGGAGGAGCCACAGGTTGATTTAATTCTGCTGGATATTTATATGCAGCAGGAAAACGGGCTCGACCTGCTCCCGGAACTGCGCAGTGCCGGACGTCCGGTCGATGTGATTATCATCTCGTCAGCCGCCGATGCCGCCACCATCAAAACCTCGCTCAACTATGGCGTAGTGGATTATCTGATCAAGCCGTTTCAGTTTGCCCGCTTTGAAGAGGCGCTGACCGGCTGGCGACAGAAAAAATCGCTGATGGATAACCACCAGTTCTATCAGCAGTCAGACGTTGATCAGCTGTTGCATGGAAATCCGCCAGGTGCCAGCGAGCAGAAACGCCTGCCGAAAGGATTAACGCCGCAGACGCTGCGCACACTCTGTCTGTGGATCGATTCGCATCCTGGCACCGAGTTCTCTACCGATGAGCTGGCAACGGAAGTGAATATCTCTCGCGTCTCCTGCCGCAAATACCTGATTTGGCTGGCGCAGATTAATATTCTGTTCACCAGTATTCACTATGGTGTCACGGGCCGTCCGGTTTACCGCTACCGCCTGCAGCCGGAGTATCACACCTTACTCAAACAGTACTGTCAGTGAACCAGCCGGTACCCGGGGTCCAGTAACTGAAACGAAAAGTGACGTTGTGACGAGCAGATGACCTGCCTGTCACGGGTCACAAAGATCGCTTCAATGCCCGGTTTATCTGCCAGGCAGGCAATGCCCTTTTCGACACCTAAGCCATAAAGCAGTGTCGTGTAGATGTCACCATCCAGTGATCGATCAGAGATCACCGTGACGCTCATCAGGTCGGTATCCAGTGGATATCCGCTGTGCGGATTGAGGATGTGGTGATAACAGATGCCATCCAGCTCGAAATAGCGCTCATAGACACCCGACGTCACCACCGAGCGGTTGTTCACGCCAATCACGCCAATCAGCTCATCGGCCTCACCAAAAGGTTTTTTCAGGCCAATTGCCCAGCCCGCCTCTTCGGGCGGCGCGCCCACCGTCTGCACGTTCCCGCCCAGATTAATCAGCGCACTGCTAACCTGCTGCTGGCGCAAAAACGCCTGTACTACGTCGGCGATGTAGCCCTTGGCGATGGCGCCCAGATCAATCTCCATTCCCGGCCGGGCCAGCATGACACTGCGACTTGCGGCATTGAAGATGACGTCATGGGGATTCGTCAGCGCCATGCGCATCTGAAGGTCGGTTTCTGATGGGACGCTGTGTCCCTGAAAACCGATTTTCCAGCACTTCACCAGCGGCCCGATAGCAAGATTAAACAGGCTGTCCGGCAGCAGGCTGACGGCATGTGCGCAGGCGATCAAATCAAAGACTGGCTGGCTGACGACCACAGGATGCTGACCGGCCGCGTCATTAACGGCCATCACTTCAGACGCCGCACGATTTACCGTGAAAAGGTTCTCCTGCTGTTTGATCAGACGGAAAACCTGAGCGGCCAGCGTCTGGTTGTCTTCGAAGAGCTTCAGCAGAATGGGCGAACCCATTAAAACAGCGGAGTAAGCATAGACACGCGCATCAGTTAACATAGGCGACTCTGCTTTGAATAGGAAAAAACCGGCACCCGCAGGTGCGGATGCCGGAGACTGCCGTTAACGTCGGGCGTAAGCGGCGGCGTTACCACCCGCCAGAATACCAAAGATGATGATATCCGCGACAGCGTTACCGCCGATACGGTTCGCACCGTGGATGCCGCCAACCACTTCACCACACGCCCAGGCACCGTTGATTACCTGTTTCTGGCTGTTCAGCACTGCTGTTGTGGTGTCGATAGTTACGCCACCCATAGTGTGGTGAACACCCGGAGCAACACGAATCGCGTAGAACGGCGCTTCACTCAGCGGATGACGCAGCGCGGTCTGACGACCAAAGTCTTCATCCTTCTGCATAATGACGAAGTTGTTGTAACGGGCCAGCGTTGCTTCCAGGGTGTGATGCTCACTCATGTTGAGTTTCACCGCCAGTTCCGCCACGGTTGGCGCGCTGATGACAAAGCCTTTGGCGATGTATTCATCAGCCGCTTTGTTGTTCATACGCACCTGCTCATCAAACACAATCCAGGCACTCTTTTCTGGCAGCGCGATGATTTGTGCGGAAACTTTGTCGCGGGTTTCCATTTCGTTGTAGAAACGTTCGCCCGCCTGGCTGACCAGGATGGCGCCGCCGCCGCGAATGGATTCGGAGACAAGATAAGAGGTGGTCTGCTCAACCGTTGGGTGAATCTGGATTTCACCCATATCCACGGTGCCGGCACCAATTTTTTCCAGCATCGCAATACCGCTGCCGGTGGCGCCTTTATGGTTGGTCGTCACGAAGCCATCGAGTTCAGGACGGTATTTCACCACCAGCTCACGGTTAGCACTGAATCCTCCGGTCGCCACAATCACGCTTTTGGCGTTCAGAATACGGCTGTCGTTGTACTCATCAACCACTTTCACGCCCGCGACTGCGCCATTCTCATAGAGGATCTCGGCGACGGAGGTTTCCAGCAGGACTTCAATGTTGCGGCTGTTGATATTTTTTACCAGGCCGCTAATCAGGAACCCACCCACCGCTGAGCGGTCAGCCGGACGGTGCGTACGGTCGATGCTCATCCCGCCGGTAATAGTGATGTCGTTAAGCTCAATGCCTTTATCCGCCAGCCACTCAATTGCTTCAGGTGCCAGGTCAACAAACTCACGCAACAGCACCGGATTGTTTTTGAACTGACCGCCTTTCAGCGTCTCTTCATAGAACAACTCTTTGCTGTCTTCAATGCCTTTGAGTTTCTGGAAGCGGGTTTCAGCGGCGTTCATGCCTACTGACGCTTTAATCGTGTTGCCGCCAATGGTCGGCATCTTCTCGATGATCACCACGCGCGCGCCTTCATCGTGCGCCTGAATCGCCGCCGCCAGACCGGCACCGCCGCTACCCACAATCACCACATCGTAATTCTGTGGTGCGTTAGGGTTACCGCCTTCCTCGATCACGTGTTGCTTGCTGGAGGTGGTCATCGCGCGTGAAACCGCTTTTTTAAGCGCCTCACTCTGAGTGGTTGCACCGGTAATCGCATCAACGTGTGGGCTGTTCGCCACCAGAATGCGGCTACGCAGGCTTTCAAAGGTGGTGGTGAAGTCCACATCCAGCGTGTCATCCGGCACCAGCGAGATGTCGGTGATACGGTCGGTATCCAGCGTGACGTTGATTTTCAGCTTCAGCGCTTCGGCTTCAACTTTTTCCTGATAGACGCCCGCTTTGTATTTACGGCCTGATTCGCTGGTGTCGCGGATCATCGCATCGACCAGCGAGAAGCGCCACAGCGGTTCAGGGATCTGCAGTTCTTCGCGTTTGTTGCTGTCGATGTAGAGCTCAAGGTGTTCATTGTTGATGATGCGATCGGTCCAGTTCGGATAGGCGATACAGGCTTTACCAATCGCGACCAGATCGTAGCCTTTCTCCAGCGCCAGCTCCGCATCCGCTTTGTTCACCACGCCGCCGACACCGATTACCGGTACTTTTGCCAGCGCAGGTGAGCGCATCGCGACGAATTTCTCAATCAGCGGCGTCGGGTCCTGAGTATCGACAATCGACGGACGCAGCAGCTGGCCGACAGAGAAGTGAACGTAATCGAGTCCACGCGCGGCCAGTTTTTCCAGCAGATAAAGCGTGTCATCAAAACGGATGCCGGGGACTTCGATCTCTTCCGGCGAGAAGCGATAGCCGATAATGAACGAGTTATGCGCGAAGCGCTCCGCCATCTTATGGGTGATTTCCAGCACTTCCAGCGGGAAACGCGCGCGGTTATCGCGGCTGCCGCCCCACTTGTCATCGCGCTGGTTAGAGTTGGGTGAATAGAACTGCTGAATCAGGTAAGTGTTGGCACCATGAATTTCGACACCGTCGAAACCGGCCTTGATGGCGCGGTTTACTGCGTCACCAAATTTGGTGATCATGGTATCGACCTCTTCAGCGCTCAGCGCGAGAGGCTGCGTTGCCCCTTCACGAGGCGCCGCGATGGCGCTGGGCGCAACCGGTGTTTTTCCGCCAATCAGTTCTGGCTCAACCATACGGCCGCCGTGATAGATCTGCAGAATGGCGGTTGAGCCTTCAGATTTAATTGCGTCCGCAATACGTTTGAGTCCGGGAATTTTATTGTCGCTGTCGATAGCAATGGCACCTGGAAATGCCGGGCCACGGTTATCAATAAAACAGCACTCTACAATCACCGTACCGATGCTACCCGCGCGGGCGCGATAGTACTCGACCAGCTCGCTGGTGACCGTGCCGTCGTAAAAACCGGTACAGGTGGTCATCGGAGCCATGACCAGCCGGTTTTTTAAAACAGCGCCATTGGGCAGGGTAAGTGGATTAAGAAGGGGAGTGAGAGATTTCATTGCGATAAACTCCAAAATTTAAAAAGTCTGGAAATTTTTAGCGGACGCAAATTATCGCTTAATTAAGTGGTCCGATGTCATAACGTTAATATACTCTTTTCTTTGCTTTCTTAAGCGATAACTTTACTTTTATAACTTTTAAACGATTTTTATTTTTTATTTGCCGGGAAAGTAAAACGAAGTTATATTAATTGTTAACTATCAGTTACCAAAAATCAACCATTCATTTACACAACAAATAAGTTAATTAAAATCATAGCGTTATGGAAAAAACATTTGCTTTACAGAGTCATTTTGTTGTTGATCAGCTTCACAGAGTCGTCAAATCCCTGACGCAGTAAAAATAAATTAATAATAAATGTTAAAAAAAGGGAATAATGAATTAATTTCTTTGATCTGGATCAAAATTCTTATTTCTGGAAATCGCATTATATTTACATGGATTTAAAATCGCTGCTCATTATCACAGCAGCAGATTAAAAAAAATCAGTGCATCGCGGTTTATTCACACTATTAAGAATATAAAAGAAAGTCATCAGTGAAGGTCCGGGGCGCAAATCGCATTCTTATTAACTTGCAGATAAAACACTATGAAAACACTCTCAGCTGTTACTGAACCCCCAAAAGCCGATCCTGTGGCGGCGGGTAAAAAGAAAGCTATCATGCTGGCGCTGCCGGTAATCGTTGCCGTACTGCTGTTGCTTGTTCCCACCCCAGCCGGACTCGAACCCTACGCCTGGCACTTTTTCGCCATTTTCGTGGGCGTGATTGTCGGGTTGATTTTTGAGCCTCTGCCAGGTGCCGTGATCGGTCTGACTGGCGTGGTGGTCATCGCGCTGTTCAGCCAGTTTCTGCTCTTCAGCCCGGCTGAACTGGCTAACCCGAAATTTAAGGTCGCCAGTGAGTCCTTTAAGTGGGCGGTCAGCGGTTTTGGCAACTCTACAGTCTGGCTCATCTTCGGTGCCTTTATGTTCGCCGCAGGTTATGACAAAACGCAGTTCGGGCGTCGCCTTGCGCTTATTCTGGTGAAATATCTGGGTCGCCGGAGCCTGACGCTGGGTTATGCCATTACCTTTGCTGACCTGTTACTCGCACCCTTTACACCGTCAAACACCGCGCGCAGTGGCGGAACGATTTACCCGATTATTGCTAACCTGCCGCCGCTGTATGGTTCTAAGCCTAATGACCCAAGCGCCCGTAAAATCGGCTCTTACCTGATGTGGGTCGCGATTACCGCAGCCTGTATCACCAGCTCAATGTTCCTCTCTGCACTGGCTCCTAACCTGCTGGCGCTGGCGCTGGTGAAAAGCATCATTGGTTTTGATATTTCATGGGGCATGTGGTTCCTGGCCTTCCTGCCACTGGGCTTGCTGCTGATTCTGACCATGCCGCTGCTGGCTTACTGGTTCTACCCACCTGAAGTCAAAATCAACGATGAAGTACCAAAATGGGCTATCGCTGAACTGGAAAAACTGGGCCGACTGACCCGCAACGAAATCCTGCTGCTGGTGTTTGTGGTCTGTGCCCTGCTGATGTGGATTTTCGCCACCTCGTGGATTGAGCCTGCGATGGCGGCGTTACTGGTTGTCGTGCTGATGCTGTGGACCGGCGTCCTGAACTGGAACGACATCACCAGTAATAAACCGGCCTGGAACACCTTTGCCTGGTTCGCGACCCTGGTTGCGCTGGCGGATGGCCTGGCCCGTGTCGGTTTCATCACCTGGTTAGGTAAAGAGGGTGGCATGCTACTGCAGGGTTATGACCCGCAGGTTTCAGCCGTGGTGCTGTTGATCGCCTTCTTCCTGCTGCACTACCTCTTTGCCAGCACCACCGCGCACACTACCGCGCTGTTACCGGCCATGCTGACCATCGCAGCATCAATCCCAGGCATCAATATGCCCGTCTTCTGCCTGATGCTGTGTACCTCTCTGGGTGTGATGGGCATCATCACGCCATACGGCACTGGCCCAAGTCCGATTTACTACGGTAGCGGCTATCTGCCTACCAAAGATTACTGGCGTCTGGGTACTATCTTCGGTGCCATCTTCTTAGGTTCGATGATGCTGATTGCTTATCCGTGGATGGTGTGGATGTTCTGACGGATACAACATGCAGATCAACGCGTTATAAGATACCATTCCAGCACTTCCTCACCGCACCCACGGTGAGGAAGCATAATAAACGATTAATTCGCCTATGATGTTGTGCCCCGCAGCCTGCACGCGGAGGTTCAGCCGGTCATTAAGTGAGAAAAAATGTCGAACAAACCTTTTGTCTATCAGAACCCTTTTCCGCTGTCCCACGAAGATACTGAATACTATTTGCTGAGTCGCGAGCATGTCTC
>Ga0157359_1000213_pt1 | contig 19474 bp, 10 predicted proteins | sample AttcapACBM3_FD_111482 | JGI IMG/M metagenome (GOLD analysis project Ga0157359, IMG submission 111482) | Fungus gardens microbial communities from leaf cutter ant in Botucatu, State of São Paulo, Brazil - Atta capiguara ACBM3 | ecosystem: Host-associated > Fungi > Mycelium > Unclassified ...
AGTAACTAAGAAATTTCAGCCATGATTTAGAATAAGAAGGTTCAATAGAATTTAGATTATCATTGAGAAGCTCTAAAAATTGTCTTCCTTTAGCATCAGAGGCTTGGAATGTCATTTTACAATTGTTGAGAATTTTATCACATTCATTCTTTCTATCAAAGTCTTACAAGGACTTACATGAGAAAATAGGAACAAGGTTGAATTTCTTCATTTCTTTATCAACTGTATGGTAGAAAGTCCAATTGTTATGACTTAGACAATCTCAAAATTTGATATAATTCTGTTGATCTCTTTTGAAGAATTCCCTAAGTTCTCTCAAGATTGTAGACAACTGAATTTGATATGGGTGGACCAACAAATCAAAGATTCTCTTTGTGGTATATATTGAATTCATGATGATGATAATACAATCAATGTTGACTATTTGGGTAGCTTGATTGATACTACATCTGATAGTAGAAAGTTCAGCCTCAGTGGAAGTAACATTGATTACATGATGGAGAGTCTTGATAATAGGATTATTGTGGACATGGATATGAGCAATCAAAGTGGCTACTTGACTTTTAATGCTTGTATTTGATACTATAATAGCTATTTTTGAATTAGCCAATATCTAGAGTATGAGTTCATCAAGTTTGCAAATATGTACTTTTCTGCTTTCTTTACTTTTCCTATTTGTAAAATAAAAATAAAAATGACTAGAAAATATATCAATTAATCTATCTCCAGAAGAGAATTTAGTACTAAAAGGATTAAAGGAAGGAAAAATTCTGTTCAATCTATTGTTTGTGTCTATAATGGGATCTTTGATATTCAACTGCTGTCTTGAAGTCAACTTTCCAAGTGATAACCAATGATTATTATTGCTGTTCAAATGCCTCGACTCCAAAAATGATTTAATGATGTAATTTGGTGGTAGTTATTGCATTTTGAGTTGGAATCTACCACTGAATTTTTGTAAATGTAAATAGATTAGGATGAGATCTGTGATGGCTTCAATACCAAGAGAGGGAGAGGTTCAAAATATCTATATGGCAGCTCTTTATTGTATTTTCCTAAGTTCTTTGAGTGGATAAGCTATAAAAGCTTTGTTGTAATACCATAATGGAAAATTATATAATATAATAAGTAGTATACAAGTTCTGTATAGAAGATATTTTTGAGTAGGAATAAGTCCTCTTGATGAGTTTCTAAGCATTTTCATATATTTAACAGTCAATATTGCCTTGTTAGTATAAAAGTTGATATATTGTTAGAAAGTTAACTTTCTATGAAAGATAAACCCTAGATAATGCTACATTTTCCTTGAGATGAAAAATGGGATCTCCTAGAGCAGTGAGATCTAGCAGTAGGGGATTGAAAACTTCCATTTTTCCATGTTCAATGACCAGTCCAAACTGTTTGAGAAGTTAAGACATGATGTGGTAACTATAAAAGAGATGAGAGTTTGAAACATTAAAAGATTTATCTTGAGAAACAAAGATACCATCATTGATAAAAGAGATAATAGAAATCAGATTTTTTAGATTTTTTAATCTTTTTTCAAAAATATAAAAAATAGGAGAAAGATACAAAGCTAACAGAATGGGAGATAAGACAGAGCCCTGCCTGGCTCCAACATCAATATTGAAAAGGGAAGAAGAAGATTTGTTTCAAAGATACTTCATTTTTCTATCTACTAGGTAATTTTGGAAAAAGAAAGAGACCTTGGAATTGAAACCAGCTTTATCCAAGATTATAGAGAGTGATTGATGATTGAGCAATATTAAACACCAAAGTACTAGTCAAGAGATTCTTGACCCATAATATCCTTGAATCTCCTCCTATTGGTCTCAAAGTACAATCTAAATGGAAGAATGTGAGCTTTGACACATAGCACTGGAGATTAATCCATGCAGGAAGCAACAATATCCACTCAATATTGTCAAATGGACTAGTAGATAGTTTAAATATTTATGGAAAGCTAAACATAGAAAGTCTTTGTAAAGACTGTATTGTTAGCAAACATATAGCTTATCCATTTAATGATACCAGATAATCAGAAGTATATATTCTTGAACATGTATATCTTAACATTTGGGAACTAGGACCAGTATAGTTAGCTGAAGGTGCTATTTACTTTATGACTCTAATAAATGGCTTTTCCTCTTATTGGACCATGGTCTTCTTGAGTGAAAAGTCAGCAGATATTATACTGAAAGTTTTCAAAGCTTACTACATTGAAGCAGAAAGACAGACAGGCCAGAAACTGAAGAAGGTATGGTTAGATATTGGTAGAGAGTAGTACAATAATACTTGGAAAAAGTACAGAGCAGAGAATAAGATCTAGTTTGAGTTTACCACTCCTTATACCCACCAGCAGAATGGTGTTGCTGAGTATGACATGTGTACTATTCTTGATGCAATGTGATCTATAATAGCAGAGTCAAGGCTTCTACTCAAATACTGGATGGTTGCTATACAGACTGTTGTTTATGTAAGAAATTTTATACCTTCTACAAAACAGCCAAAGAAAATCTCAACTGAACTTTGAATTGGACAGTAACAGAATATATCCCATCTTCATTCATTTGGTGCAATAGTATATGCACATATAGTCCTAGATTAACCAGATTTAACTTACTAGGGTATTTTGGAAGGGAAGAATACAAATTTATTGACTGAAAAACAGGTGCTATCTTTAAATTGCAAGATGTTATCTTTGAGAAAGGGACTACTCACATTGCTACACAACCCAGACCATCTGTTTTCTCTGACAATAATGATCCATTCAAATATAAACAAGATAATATACTCATGGGCAGTGTTCTAGTTAAAAATAGTAATCACAATAGTACTAAGATTACAATACCCTCCAATAGGGCATTACACCTAGACCTGTTTTCATGCAGGATTTACATAAGAAGACACCAGAGTTAACAGCAGGGTCAGCTCCTTCAAATAATAAACCTAGACAAAAGAGCAGTGAGGCTATAAACAATGAGGAAGATAGATTAGACTTACTACTCATTGTAAGGAAAACCTACTAAGAGTACCAACTATCTGCACAGCTGTGGGAGTCCCAAGAATATCTGCAATGTGTAAGTACATATCTGGCTAACACAGATTCTTGGGTTCCTAAGACATATTACAAAGTGATGATGAGGCCAGACCTATGGTAGGGACTAATGAGTAAGGAAATAGAGATTTTAAAGAAGTATGGAGTCTTTGAAATCATTCAGAGGCTAGTAGACAAGAATGTTATTAGATTCAAATAAGGATATGCTCTGAAATAGAAAGATAATAGTGATTTGAATAAGAGAAAGGCACATATAGTAGCTAAGAGTTTCACTCAGATTCTTAGTAAAGAATACAACAAGACATATATATCTGTTGTAAGACTAAAGTTGGTCTAGTTGATTTGTGCAATAGCTGCAACATGAGGCCTCCATCTGTGGCAAATTGATTTTGTATCAGTATTCCTAAATAGTGATAATAAGTTTGAGGTCTATATGGAGCAGCTAAAAAGTTTTGAAGAAGAGAGAGAAATATGTCTAGAGGTTCCTTCAAACACTATATGAAACCATGTAGGGAGCATATTACTGGGCTGGGAATCTTAACTGTATATATGAAGGCCATGGATACTATAAATCATGAGCAGACCCACAAATTCAGTCATGGGTTATTGATGATGAACTCATACTTACCTCAACTTGAACAGACAATATCTTGGATATCTCATCAACTAAGAAAAAAGAAATTTTAGCCAAGTCAGAACTCAGTGCTAGCTATGAAATAATAGATATTAGAGAAGCAAAGCTCATCCTTAGAATGCATATTAATAGGAATAAGGAGACTGGTAACATAATATTATCTCAGTATACTTATATTGGGCAGATGCTAGAACATTTTCATATGACAGAGTACAAACCAGCATCCATACTATTACCACCAGAAATCATGCTAACTAATAAAGATAGTCACAGTTTATCAGAGATGACTAAAGAAATGGAAGATATTTCATATCACAAAACACTTGGATCATTAATATAGCTTTAAGTCACTACTCACTCTGATCCCTTCTTCCTAATCAACCTTTTGTTATGTCTCACTCATAACCCTGGCAAGGCACATTAGAATGCCCTCAAACAAGTTCTATACTATGTGAAAGAGACATTGGATTATGGAATCATATATCATGTCAATGAAAAGTTAGACTCCCATGGTTATGTTAACTTTGATTTTGTTGGTGATAAGAATACATGGAGATCAATAAAAGAAAATATGTTCTTTGTTGTTAGTGAACCAGTGTTCTGGAAGACTAAGTGACAGGAAACAATCACAATATCCATTGTAGAGGCATAGTATATAGTCTTTACAAGCCACTCAATAGGCACTCTGGCTCACCAAGTTTTTTAATCAGGTTGGTCTTTCAACAGTCACACCAGTCATGATTCATGCAGATAACAATGGATTTATTTCAAACAGTACAAATGACAAGAATTATTGACAAAATAAATACATTGATATCAAACACTATTTTGTCAAACAAAGAACAAATCTTGGACAAGTAACCTTTGACTATATTCCATCTACTGAAAATGTTGCCAACCTCTTTACAAAACCACTACCATGAAATACTACACCAAAAATTGTCAAAGTACTAAGACTATACAAACATTAGAATGCAATAATCCAGAGGAAGTGTTAAACATGGTTTATTGCATCAAAAGTACCATGGCAATATACTTGGACCTCTTCCATCAAATTTACATTATCTATTTTTATTTATTGTTCTACATACTATAAAATTAAGAATTCACAGAATACCTATCTTAGTCATATTCCATATTCTGGAACCTTCTAAGATAAGTATTTCAACTATACTATTTAGACTCTAACTTACAGTCATGTTGTAGACATTTACTTTTTAGATGCATTGAGTTGTATTTTATATTCTGGAACTCTCTGAGAAATTTACTTTTTAGAAAGACTAATAGATTCTGACATTCAACATACCTCTCTCTTGCCCATTTACAACATCAGGAAGCCTCAACTATCTATGTAGAAGCAAATTGTTAGTCTAGATTATAAGTTAAAGACTCCACCAATTACCAATCATTGATTTGGTCAATATTAGTTCATGACCAAGAATATGCCAAGTTCTAGGTGTATTATCAACTGAAAGTACTTAATCTCACTGATATGAGTAATGGTAAGAACTTCTTTCTATCAACTTTCTTGTTTCAAGAATAATCTCTCACTCTGCCAAATGTAGTGATGCTTTATGAGTTGCAACTCATCTATTTGCTTATTACATTACTATATCAGCCTAATTGTTGAATAGACATTCCAACTTATGTTGTGATCAGCACAGCATGGCTAGTAATGAACACTTGTAATATTATCTATTTATACTTTTGTATTAGTATAGCCTACATATTACTTATACATGTATTCTTCTTTTAGAGTAGATTAATAAAGAACAGTATATATGTATATATATTTATGACATAATCATAAGTATAATAAGATAATAAGAGAGAAATTTTTAGGTAAAACAGTAATAAAAGTCAGTGCTATGATTAAAGTACATATAGAAGCTAATAGTTGGTGCTTAATATATTGATCCATCTTCAATACTCCTTCTGGGTTGATACATCCAGTTATTTACATAGCTCTAGCTCTCTTGCAAACTTTGATATGAAATTCTACAGTAGTTATTTTGTGAATAAATTGGCAATGTTGTTAGTAGATGAGATATAGTCAAAAGTTACTTGACCCAATTTAGTTCTTTGCTTAACAAAGTGGTGCTTAATGTTAATGTATTTTATTTGATAATGGTTCTTATTATTTGTGCTGTTTTCAATTAATGTTAGAATATAGAACATCTCAGAAGGGGAAACCATCCACAAAAAATTTATAGAAGATATTGGATGAAGCATGGGAACTTATCTGAGATGTGCAGATGTGAATTGGGGATGATCTTGGCTTCAGCAGATATACTATATCTATACATGTTACAACAGTCATATTTAGGAAGAAAATACTAAGAAGCAGAAAGACATGAGAGAAGTTGAGAGTTTAAGCATAGACACTCAGATTGGTGTATAAATCTGGTTAATTTTCAAGGTAAGAAACTACAGAGTATCTATGTCTCTTAAATACTAAAACTTAGTAACTAAGACTATGTCTGAGAACTAGGGAAAACAAATAACTACTCTGGGTACACTAAAGTTCTCAGAATATAGTCTAAAGTTTCATATGTTAGAGTTGAAGATAGTGGACTCTATTTATTTCATTTCTTGTCTTATTTTTACTTTATTTTACACTTATTCTCCTATTTTAAACCTAAGGTTAGGAGTTAGCATGACATCACACATTGACAGTGGTCTAGTAGAAAAGAGATTATGCTAGGATATAACAAAAACTATGCAACACTATCCCTTAACTGTATGCTAAAGAATTCAAAGAGAATAATATCAGCTTTAGGAATTGAAAGAAGGTATGGAAACAAAACAATTAAAACACATAAAATCCTTCAAAGAGTTCTTGTGAATGTGAAAGGACAAAGATAGAAAGAATATTAAAAGGAATATATAATTGACATTTACTTGTAAATGCTTTCTTTTGCTAATACATTCCTAAATAGTGAACTTTACACTATGTAACAAACTCCATTGGAAAATCTAGTGAATAGATTGCAAAGCTCCTTAAGAGCCTCTAACAACACTATTCATTTTAGGTAATGTACCCTAAAGGCACCTCTCAAGTCAAACTCTATAACCAATGATACTAATTGATACTTATCTTGCCAGCCTTTTCCAGACTGCTAGAACTCTCCAAAACTCATCTGGAAGTGATAGTAGGTACTAGCAATGCTTACTTGATGAATAGAATCTAAACTACTATCAAGTGGGAGTATTTGGATAAGAGTCCTTTCTCCTACTTCCCTTTACTTATGACTTTGTAAAAAATGGATCTAAGGAATGCAAACAAAAGCCATAATAAAGCTCTCTGAGATATTACAAGCATGTTGCCATCTCTTTATCTGCAACTTAACATCTATTCAATAATTAATTCCTACTTGTATGAGTCTATTCCATTCTCCCTTTACTGTTTCCATAGCTGTCCCTTCTCACTCCACCATTCTGGACTCTATCAGCTTCCAATATAACATGTTCCTACCTTATTTAACTGTCTAAATGTTTGTAATCTAGTAAAGTGCTCTCACAAGTATACATACTTTGTAGTTAGTTGTTTGTAAGTAGCATTTCTTATCCCTAAAGATCATTTCTATCAGAGATCTAGTTTGATTCATAACTACCACACTGCCCCTCAAGCTAGTGTTTGCTTAAGAGAATCTAAGATGTCATCTAGGAGTAATCTTCTTACTAATGTCTTCAAAAAGGGCTTATAGTCACAGAAGGACATAAAAGATTATAAAACAATGATGTCATACCATATGTCAATAACATGTAGTACATATGCTCTTTAGAGTAGGCTAGGTTTTGTATAGCATAGACTATTAGCCTAGTATATATAAGGTAGATACTTTATACTTGATACTTTATCAAGTTTTATTATATAAGATTGTTTTTTCTCTTTAACTCTTAAGCCTAAGTTTATAACATTATGGAGATTATGAGGAAGTCATGTGATGTTTTTACAGATGTCTTTAGTAGAGAGGATATTAGATATACATTATCTATAATGGGAATTGAATATATTAAATATGTTAAATGGGTATATAACAATTAACCCAGTATCATTTATATAAATTACAACTAGTGTTGCTGTTGGTAGTCCAATTTCATAAAAGAACTTAGTAAGTTATAGAGCTTGCTATGTCAGAGTTGTGAACATTAAACTTGACTTTATTTTCTTCTCCCATTTTTCTTTTATCTTATTTTTAGTTTTTATTTTTATTACTTTAGACAAAGAAGTATGATATAATATCATATATGACAAAGTTATAACACATCTCACTATCACAGGTCATATAATAATGTAATACAAGGAAGGTCATAGAAGATTCTAAAACAGATAATATCATACAACATAACAATAGTATATAAGGAGTATATGAACTTTAGAGTGGGTTAACTATGGTATGCATATAGACTATTGTCTATAATATATATGGTATATTAGTTTGTAATAGGAATTCTATTGAGTTCTCTTATATTACTCAATATATAATGTTTACTCATATGATATAACATGTTATGACTTAAGTTTTAAGTTAAGACAAAAGATATATTCTTATATTTTACTTCTATAATATATATTGTTAGAATCAGAGATAATAGACTTTACTTATTTCATAGTTATTTTTTATTTCTCTATAGATTTTATTTTCTGATTTTAGACTTAGAGTTAGGATTATAGTATGATATTATATGTGACTGTTATATATATTATGGTCATGGTTCTACAATCATATATTACATAATGTTATGATCTTAAGCTTAGCTCAGGTTGCAACTCAGGTAAAGACTTGAGTAAGGATAGAAGGGTTGATCAATTGGTAAAGTGTAAGGATACAAGAGTATATTTACAACTATATATATCAAAAGACCAGGAGTCAATTGTATGGTTTACATGAGGAATGATATCATAATCTATGAGGAGACAAAGAGAAAACAATAAGTAAAAGATGAGAAAACAATGCCCACTACATGAGGCGCTGGTTGATATCTTCTGTGGTACAGCTAATCATTGCATTAAACCCTGAACCCTCTGAATAAGTTGAAGTCATGCTGAAGACATGAGGAGGTGATCATAATATATAGAAGAATATAGAAGATTCTAAAGGATATTATATAATATATTAATGACATGTTGACCTCATATATTATATATGACCTTTAAGGTAGGTTAGTAATAGTCTTATACAAACCAACTAGCTAGTATATTTAAGGTAGACACTCTATAATAGGAACTTTATTAAGTTTTCTTGTATAAATCTATTATGACTTAAGACTTAGTGACCAGTCAAAAGAAGAATCTTGTATAGGATTTATGTAAAAGAACTCAATAGAGTTTCTAGTATAATATATCTATCTTATATATTATTCTTCTGGAATGTTCAACATTCTTTTATGTGTCATATAATTGTATAACTGTGATTTGTGTGATATGTAATATCTTTTGTCATAGTGTATAATATTTATAACAGTTATATATGATATCATGCTAACCTCTAATTCTAAGTTCTAAAATAAGAAAATAAATAGAAAAAAATAGAAAAATGAAATGAAAAGACATAAATAAAGTCCACCATCTTTAACTCTGATATTACCCTCCCTTTAAGGTTTCTTTTCCAAAAAACTAACTTTTATTTCCACCAGTTTCTCTCCAACTTCCTCAAGTATTCTTCCTCAAACTTCCCATTATTCTATCCATACAACATTCTTGCTGTGTACTTCTCTAGTAACTCTCTCCTTCTAAAGTTCTGTCCTGTCCTAAGTCCAAGTTCTTTTATCATCTTACTTTTGCACTCAACCTCCCATCAAACTTTGCTACTTTTTTTTTGTATTTTCCAAGTCATCCCCTCTTTCCCAAGTATTGTTTTCTGCTATAAACCCCTTCCATCACACCAAATACTTTACAACTCCCCTTATTTTATTTTGTTTTTTTCATTCTTTAACTTCATCTATCTCTACTAGTTTTACTTCTTCTATCTTTTGCCTCTCTACTTGTTCTCTATATCATACTACTTGACTTACATTCACTACTAGATGAATCCTTATTGAAGTTGACAATCATAATCTAATTGTATTAGTAGGAACTACTTCATTAATGATATATGGACTGATATATTAATCCATTAATTTCTTTGCCAGTTGTTTCTTGAACATTAGATCTTTCATCCTAAACATCACCTTATCTCCCTTCTTTCACTCCTCAACTTCTTTTCTTCTTCTATCTACTTATCTTTTTATCTCCTTCTGAGCTTTCCTTAATACTACTCCTGCTTTCTCTTATACTTTCTTTATTCTTTCTGCAAACTCTGTTGCTTTCTCTATCTTTTCTTTTTTCCTAATGTTTGTGCCCATCCTCAATTCTCTACCATAATTTTCTATAAATAGAGACACTTTTTTGCTGAATGTGTCTTGTTGTTTAATGCAAACTCTGCTGTTACTAACTACTCTAGCCAATCATTTTGCCTATGATCAACAAAGAATCAAAGATATTGTTCCAACTTCTAGTTCATTCATTTAGTTTGACCATCTGTCTGTAGGTAGAATAATGTTAACAACTTTGTTTCAATGTCCAACATTCTATTCAACTTCTTAGTTAACTCCACTGCAAACTATGGTTTCCTATCCAATATCACACTCTCTGGCAACCCATGCAATTTTCACACATTATTTCTGAACAGTCTTGCCAATCCTTCTACTGTCATTTCTTCCGTAATTGCCACAAAATGCATTATTTTTGACAATCTATCAAATATTACTAGTATTGCATTCTTTATAGCTACTAATAGCAACTTCATGATGAAGTCTACCATTAGATGTGTCCACAGTCTCTCCAGTACTTTATTTATTATCAACTTCTCTACTAATGCCTCTGTCTAATTCTTCATTCTCTAATACATACCACATCTGTCCATATATTTTCCAACATCTTTCATTACTTCTGACCACCAGCGATTCCTCATCACCAACTCTGTCATTTTCCATCTTTCTCTATATCCTGTTATCAGTATATCATGGTATAACTGGATTATCTCTACTCTTAATTTCTCATCCTTTGATGACAAGAATCAAGCAGAAAAGAGGTTATGCTAGGGTTCAACAAAAACTATGCAATACTAGCCCTTAACTGCATACTAAAGAATTCAAAGTAGATGATATCAGCTTTATAAATCAAGAGAAGATGTAGAAACAATAGTATATTAAAAGAAATATACAAGTAATATCCACTTACAAATATTTTCTCTTGATAACATACTTCCAAATAGTAAACCTTATACTGTGTAACAAGTTTCATTGGAAAGTCTAGTGAATAGATTGCAAAGCTTCTTTAGAGCCTCCTATCAGAGTTGTAAATGATAAATTCTATTTTATTTTTATTTTTTTCTTTTCATTCTATATTTCTTTTCTTTTCTTTTAATGTTAGGATTTAGCATAATATCACACATCTGTTATATGTGACATGACACTGTCACAAGTTACTATCACATAATCACATGTCATAGAAAGATATAGAAGGTTTTGGAATAATGACATTATACTACATGTCAATGGCATGTAATATGTATAGTCTTTAGAATAGACTAAAACTCATGTAGCATAGACTATTAATCTAGTGTATATAAGGTAGACCAGTTGTACTTAGGAACTTTATTGAGCTTTCTTATATTATCCAATATAAAGATAATTCTTTTGTTCTAACCCTTGAGTCTAAGTTTTAATATATAGTCCTTTCTTTATTTGCAACCCAAATTTAGCCTAATACCCCTTTTCCTACTCATGAATGCCAATTCTTTCCTTTTCTAGGATTTATACTAGTTGCTTCTACTTATGGGTGCATTCCTGACTCTTATAGCTTCCAATTAGTTGTGTTTCTATCTTATTTTACCATCTAAATATTCATGACTATGTTGATTGTACTCTCAAGTGTCTGTTCCTTATAGATAGTCTTTTTTGAGTGAAAAATATCACTTTCTAGTATAGTTATAGTGTTTCTATTCTATTCACAAGTAAGTAACATCACTTTCTCCATATATTTCTAGAGAACAGTATCATGGCATGTTTCTGGCATCACCAAGTAGCCTCTGTATACATACAAGCTGGAGTAGCAGATAACTAGATATTTTACAATACTCTGCTAAATTTATTCTAATAGGTTTCAAGTCTGAAGTCTAGGTTTTTTAATGGCTACCATACTATGTCTCAAGTAGATATTAACTTGAGAGAGCCTAAGGTATTATCTAGGAGTATAAAGTCTTCTTGCTAATATCTTCAAAGAAGTCTTATATACTTAAAAACCATATAAGAGTATGTTCTTTTGCAAAAAAGCATTTTCCAGCATAACATTGGTATGCACACTTTTTCCTTCTTCAATACCAAATTTCCTTCCACCTGTCATTCATCATCTTTCAATTTATATCTACCCCAGGTTCTTTTATTACTACTTCTACTAAACTATGAATCTATTCTTCTTTAATTAGTTTTTAATTTTTGTTGTTCTTTTCTACTCCTACTTTCTAGTCCAGTCTTTTTATAAGTCCATCTATCTTTCCCATCTTTGTTCTTAATACATACTTTAAGGTGAAATCAAATCTTAACAAATATAAGGTCTAACAGGCTTGTCTTCTGTTCAAATTTTGTACTTTCATGAAGTACTCTAAAAGTTTTTGTGATCTATCCAGACCTCAAACTTGAATTTTGTGCTCCCTAATAAATGTCTCTAATTTTCCAATCTTTTTATTATTACCAATATCTCTTCATAATGAATCTCATAGTTTCTCTTTGTCTCATTGAGAGATTTTGATATTCTACTTGATTGGTATGGAAGGTTTAGATACTTAGAGTAATTATCTGTTAGAATTGAAGACAGTTCTAAGTGGAATTCAGTCAATACCAATGAGACTCTGAGGCACTTCTGGCACCATTTCATTAAAAATATTCTGAGTGAACTTGGTTATTTTCTATTTTTCTTTTCTTTTATAGTGTAGTTTTCTTATTTTCTTCTTTAGACTTAGTAAAGAAATATGATGTGATATCACAAAGCATGATGAAAGTGTGACAGATGTCATATATGTGTAACAGTCACACAGTCATGTGACTTGATAGAACATCATATGAACTACTAGAAAAACTTAATCATAGCTTTAGAGTAAGCTAGATATGTATAAATCAACTTTTAGAGATATATGAAGTAGACTACTCTATGGTAGGAACTCTATCAAGTTTTCTTGTGTCACTTAATACACAAGTACACTTTTGCCTTAACACTTAGACTTAAGTCATAACATATTTACAAGAAATGATCAAGTGCCAGTGTGCTTCAAAAATCTCAACACTAATAATATTCTTGTATTAGACACAGTTTATACCTTATTATCTGAGACCTGTTAGTAAGCTCTTCAAAGTCAGATTGGCAAGCAGGTATTATTTAAATATATGGAATACAGATATTGAAACAATCTTTGGCTTTAGCTTATGTGTTATAATATAACTTAGACTCAAGGGTGAAAGAGGAATCTTGTATTGGTTAATACAAGAGAACTTAGTAGAGTTTCTAGTACAGATATATCTTCTCTGGTACATGGTCTGTGCATACTTTATATCTAGCCTATCTTAAATGTTATAAGTTATGTAGAGCAGAGTTATCATCTTATATGATATACATTGTGACAGTGACAGTGATAGAAAATAAGAAAGACTTAGAGAAGAGAAGAGAAACAAAAAAGAGATGAGTTTACTGTTCTTGAATCTGATGTACCTCTACTAGTTGTACTGGTTATATATTTTTAAAGAGCCACTTAAAAATAACTAGAGAACAAGTCTGTCAGAAAGTAGTAAGATCTGTCAGTAGTAAGATATGTTGTTGTCAATACTGGAAGATAGTACCATTTTTGGTCAATTTTTAAAATAAGTATAACTACAAGCTTATATAATACCTAGGGTAGTTATCTAGAAATAAAAACTGTAAGTGAGTTACTCTAGTTTTGGATGGTTCTTAGATATTGGAGTGGAGATCTATAGAGTTGTCAAGAAGTCTAGTAAGGATGTCTAAGATAGTATAGAAAGAGTAATCCACACTAGAAGAAGTCTGGATGTGTAGATGAGTTAAGAAGCATTATCTATAGGTTGGGATAGGTGTGACTAGATTAGGATATAATATCTTGCCAATCTTATAAGCCAGTTCTATAATCTGCAAACTATAGTATCAAATTCTATCTCTATACTTATAGGTGTACTCTCTTTTTCAGCATTCAGACCCTCTTTCTTTCCTGGTATCTCTGCATCTAGAAACCTTCCTCACTGTTTCTGACTTAACCTTTCACTTTCATAGGATTTCAGTAGTGATTGACAAGTAGAAAGAGCTATTACAAAATGAACTACTCACTTGTTTGTGATATCTGAACCTTGGATATACTCTTAGAGATTTAGGAGTGATTCAGAAGTTTAATAATGATAACAATAATGATCAAGATCAATATAGATGTCAATAATGAAAAGATGAAAATTGATATTGTTAAGTCTAAGATCTAATCCTCAGATATAAAAGTATTTATATAAAATAGTGATGGTCTGTGCACAAGCTATTTTTATCATATGATTAAAACTCATATCTAGTGGGGTTGTTATCTGTTATAGCAGATGTCAGACTAATTTTAGAAGATAACTAATTATATTACTATATTGATATGCTTGTATTTCTATTAATACTGATCTTTATATGATGTATGATATATTATTTAATGAGCACTTTCCAATGCAACTTTGATTGTGGAAATCTATTCAGTTATTTCTAAGATAAAACTTGTAGTTACTGATGGTCTGATATTTCAGTAATATGTTGTTACTTTTATACATCCCATATATGTGCAAATAGCTCTTATTTGGGGCTTTCTAGTGCAACTTTGTTTGTGAGAATTGGTCTACTAGTTGTGGAGATATAAGTTGAATAAAGTTTGTAACAAGAGTTTTTTTCAGCTTTTACATCTAACTATCTACAGACCAGTTAACTTGTGATTAGGACATGAATTTTTAAGCCCTGTCTTTCTTTATAAGTATTTGTATTTCTAAACAGTCTGAAACCATTTTTTGCCAAGAGTTAGACATAGGGATTTCTTTTATTGCATTATGGCCAGAGTTTAAGAAGTTTTTTAGAGATAACTTCCTATCTATTAATGTTGTAGCCAAAGAAGTTAACAAGCTAGAAGGGACTTATTATTCCTAGGGCAGCAATGCTGTTAAGGAATATTTGGATAAGTTTCAAGTCTTAATTTCAGAGGCCAAAATTCTCATACAATAGTGGTCAAATTTCACTATAGCCTTAGAATATCCATTTAAAATTAGATAGTAATTTTATTTCTTGTTTTTATTTAATTTTAATTTTAATTTTTTTAACAATTTATTATATAGGATATGGTGGCAGACCATGGTAGCTACAATATAACTACTTATATAGGAAAAAGAAAGAAAAAAAGAAAAGAGAGTAAAGAAAAGAAGTATACTACAATATAATAGTAATAGAAAGGCTATTAATAAGTAATACCTTCATGAAAGGAAAATGCTCTAGAATTAAACTCAAAAAAGGCAATGAAGTGACTAAACAATTCTCTGTCAGAATTCCAATATTTATTATATTTTTTACACTCATGATGAATATAGTATCTAGATTGAATTGGATAGTTTCTATATAGACAATTGAAATTTTATTTGGGAAAAAACCTTAGTTGATATTCTCCTATTGGCATATAATTTATGATTACTCTTGTTACTCTCATGCACAAAGAGTTTGAATAGCCTATTAACTTTAGTCAAAAACCACTCTTCATAAAAGTAGGTTTAATAGAAAGATGATCATCATTAAGTAAATTAAGAAAGTGATTTCCCTTGAAGTCAGATGCTTGAGATGTCATCTGTTACTTGTGAATAATCACATTACTTTCTTCTTTCATGCTGAAATCCCATAATAATTTACATGGGAAAAGAGGTTTGAGGTTGAATTATTTATTTTTATCAATAATTACATGATGTATCTATTTGGCTTTGCCAGAGCAGTTCCAAAAGTCAATCAAATTGTCAAAATTCTTTGAAAGAACTCACTAAAATCGTGTACTATAACAATAAACTACATTTGGTAAGAATGAGTTAATAAGTTGGATATCTTCTTGGCTACATGGATAGTATCAGTTACTACTATGATGTATGATGTATTAGTGGTGTGGATTGCTTGGTTGATTTCATATCTGATAACAAATGATTTAGCCTCTGTCATAGTAATGTTATTAGCTACAATATTGTAACCATAGTAAATATACAAAATTAACATAGTGACATTGTTTTTGATGCTTGCATCTGATATGATAATAACTATTTTGAAATCTTGTAGAGAATCTTCAAAGACTTTATCAAGTTTGCAGAAATGGATGTACTTGACTTTATTGTTTTTCAATCTACAGAGTAAAAAGAAAATCTTGAAAAATATCTACTAGACAAAAGCTAGGAGACAATTCTTTATGTAAAGAGTTGAAGAAAGAAAGAATACTATTAAGACAATTATTAGCATGTACAATAGACCTCTTGATTTTGAGTCTTTGAAAGTTACTTTATCTAATAAAAGATGATGCATGGTATTTGAGCAATAACTTGATAGTATAATTAGAAGGTAGGGATGCTGTTCTTATCTAATGACAACCACTAAGCTTGTCCAAATGTTAATGAATAAAAATAAGGCCAGCAATAGCCTTAATTTTCTAGATGAGAGAAGTATAAAAAGTATTAGTAATCTATAAAGTAGCTTTTTATTGCATTTTTCCAAGTTCTTTGAGTGAGTAGGATAAAGAGACACTTTTGAAGTACTTCAGAGAAGAGCTGTAAAGTATGATAAGTAAAATACAAGTACAATACAAGAGTCATTTATAGAATGTCAACAAACCCCTTATAGAATTGTCTAGTATTTTCATATCTTTGATTGTAGAAAGGGCTTTGTAAGAATAAGTACAGATATGTTGACAAAAGGAAAATATTTTATCAAAGATAAAGCTAAGGTATTTTCAAGTATTTTTTAGTTGAAGAATAGAGTTATCTAAATGAGTAAGATCCAAAGGAAGGGGTTGAAGTTTCTAGTCAATGCGAAAAAGTAAAAAATTTCCAACTTTCCATGCTCAACTATAAGTTCAACTTGATCAAAGAAAGAAGTAATGATGTTATAACTACAAAAAAGAATGATATTTGATCTTTCAAAAGATTTTTCCTATGAAATAAAAAGACCATTATCCACAAAAGATAGAAATGAAATAGCCAAATTTTGAAAGAGATTCTTTGATCTTTTTTTGAAGATGTGAAAGATAGAAGCAATATATAAAGTAGATAAAATGAGAAAGAGAGTAGACTCTTGTCTTATATCTATATCTATTCTGAAGAAAGGTAATACAAGATTGTTCCACATATACTGTGTTTTTCTATCCATTAAATAGTTAGAAAAGAAAGACAAACTTCTAGAGTTGAAACTAGCTTTGTCCAGAATTAAAGGAAGAATTTGGTGATTTAGCAAAGGGAAAAATTGGACTATATTAAAAGCCAGAGTACTAGTTTGAAGGCCTTTGACCTAGTCTAAATAGATAAGATGAGTATTGAAGTCTTTCACTAATGACTTTTTCAATAGGTTTTCCTAGTATATTGAGGAGAACAATCAGCCAAAACATCTTGGGAGAGTCATATGACACTTTATTAGATTTTGGAATGATAATTGAGTTAGACAACTTGTGCAAAGGTCAATAACCAGGATCAATGCTTGTATTAGTGATATTAATAATATTAGATAGATATTTATCATTGTTTAGAATAACTTTAAGATATCTTCAAGAGATCTAGTTAGGACATAGAGTAGAAGAATTGTTGCATTTTTTTATGATATTTCTAAATTCTTCTTTGGGAAAACTAGATTATTTCAATAAGGGTTTCAATGGAATTTTGTTTAGTAATCATATGTTCATTTGATAATTTTATGCCAAATTAAAAGTCTTATAAAGTGCTTGTTATAGATCTTCAAGCCCAGTACAAGACCACCTATTGTACTGGAGGGCTTTGGTGGCCAGGAGTTTATACTTTTTGATCCAGTTCATGAGATCCCAGGGTCTCTTATTTTTTAATATGATTTCTTGGATTCTGTTATTAAAGAAACTATATTTGGTTTTCTTGACAAACCTCTTGAATTTTTTCCAATTCTCTAGTGACTTTGAGAATTGATAAGTGTTTAATTTGATACTACAATAATCATTCTACCATGCTTTAGAATACTTAGTAATATTAACATTCTTGGAGAATTTATACCAAGAAGAGTTTAAAATTCTTATGTATTCTTAAACTGTGTTTTCCAATAATTTAATACTTGATATATCTGTTGTATCAATGTTACTTAAAGTGTTAGCAAGCTCAGTGACAAATATTTCTTCCTCTTGGCTGTTCCTAATAATGGTTCTTTGCTTTTCTTAGATAAACTTTTCACTGATAGATATATCAATAGTTAAAGGAGTATGATCTAAGAGATACCAGGATTCAGATAGTATGAGATGGTTGTCAACTTTGACTGAACCCAGTTGAAGAAATATGAGATCAATAATAGAGTTAGAATTGTTAGAATTGTCTGTATATCTCATTAGGGCCTAGTGAACTAGAAAAGATAATTAAAAGAATCAACAATATCTGTAAGGATATTGCTATAAACTGAATGATGTGGATAAGAATAGATTCCAATCTTTAGCTCTAATATTAAAATCCCCTGTTATAATAAGATCATTATAAATATTGACCTCAGTATTCTTAAAATACTCTAAGGCTGATTATTGTTTGTTCAAATAGACATTGATTATAGAATAAATTCTAGTGTTATTAAAGAATAAAAAACAATTAATGTCTTTGTGATCAAAAATGTCTCTTCTAAAAGAGAAGTGCAAATAAGTGATTTGAACATTAATATATATTATTATCCTTGGATGTTCATTATTATTAGGCAATTACCTAGAAAATATAACTTAGGATGGTTTAGATAAAAGACTATGATAGTTCTTGGATAAAAAGAATATCAAACTCTTTTTTGTTTTTCATAATTATCTCAGTGAGTATTCTGTTCTTTCAAATATTTTGTAAAAATGATTGAAGATTTTTTAAAATCATAAGCTCATCTTACCTACAACTAAGTAAATTGATTTGCCTCTATTTTCATGAAACTCTTGATACTTGTTTATATGCCACTTCTTATTAAACCTATGCCTCCAAAAAAGGCATATATTACTGTCTGTTTGGTAATTGTTCTTGTAGTTAATACATTTGAAACTGTGTGAACATAGTTTGTCTTGCTTAGTCTTTAGCCTTGGTAGATTTGTCTTGAAGTTACCTTTGTAGTATTATACTATATATTGATGGTATTCTAATTTGTGAGGACTATTATACTTGACACATTTTAATTCATAAGCATGACAAGGAAAGGTTATATAATCCCATTTTCAACAATTGTTATATTGTAGCACTTCTAGATTTATATTTGTTTCTTGAATTGTAGTGATGTGGTTTCCCATGTTAAAGTATGTATTTAATAAGCTCTTAGTCTTAGATCCACTTTGGACATTCCAAATATCTATCTAGATAACTGCCATATCTAACTTGGGTGAGACTTTGATAACTCATAGTTTAGAGATAAGTATAATATTGTTGAAAATATGGGTGGACTTTAAAACCCTCTCAACTACATTTACATTGATAGAAATATTACTGTCTTTGATAAGATATAGAATACTTAGAAT
>Ga0157359_1000214_pt1 | contig 19470 bp, 15 predicted proteins | sample AttcapACBM3_FD_111482 | JGI IMG/M metagenome (GOLD analysis project Ga0157359, IMG submission 111482) | Fungus gardens microbial communities from leaf cutter ant in Botucatu, State of São Paulo, Brazil - Atta capiguara ACBM3 | ecosystem: Host-associated > Fungi > Mycelium > Unclassified ...
AATGGTCCCTCATGGTGACAGAGATTAAAGAGTATGACATCAGGGCATATAGGTATGGCATGGTGGCCTTGAGGTAGAAGCATGGTGGATGGACATGAGATAGATACATTGTTGTAACATGGACCATGTTATATTTATATAAATAGAGGAGCAATGCAGCAAGAGCTCCTTGTTGAGTTCTTTTGTAATCCCTACTACTAGATAGCTCATTGGAGAGCTTTGCTGAAGTTAGCATATCACAAGTGCTATTCTGGCGAGTGGTTGCTACAACAGTATTTACAGTACATTATTATTATTATTAGGATCTCTTTTTTTCTGATATTTAAGAAAAATAGTTACTATATATAATTTCTCAGTTTGATAATTAACTTGAGCTGTACTACACTCACACTCTTTTGCCTGAACCTTTCTTTATTTAAAAAGTATAACTATATAATATATAGGCTAGACATAACATTATTCATTAAAGCTAAGGTTATCTTATTTACATTGTACTCACTTCTGGTCTCTTCCTGTTACTTAATTAACTAAGTCCCCTTCTCTATTCTATCTTCCATTCTATTACAAATAATCCAACAAGTGCAATTTATCTCCAACAGTATTATTAAACTATATAGACACCATCACGCAATTCATATGAATTGTTCTTTTTAAAAGAAATCTTATACAAATAAAACAAATCTCATGGCCTTTTCTCAAAAAAACTCTATATTCCCCCTAGCAATCTCAACTATTCAACAATTAAATGAACAATTTGCCAGCCTAGACATACCATCTCATTGATTCAGACATTTGATAAGAATAATACCAACTTACCTATTCCTCTAAAAGATTCTAGAAAATATGTCAAAATCTCCCAAGACTATACTAACAAACAATGATCTAAACTGGGTAGATACACCTAAAATAAAATGACCTCTACCCTCTCTGTAACCCTTCTTTCTCCTTACTCCATAGATCTTTTGGCTAAAGCTTTCAAAAAACTAACTACCAATTTTACACTAGCAACAAACCTCATACTTCTGGCAGCCAGATTTCAGATACCAGAAAATTTTGACAGCTCAAATCTGGACAAGCTAAACAACTTCTTCTTTCAATATCAACTCTACTTTTATGCAAACTCTGTGCAATTTACCACAGATACTACAAAGATAAACTTTGCAATGATATACCTAACAAGAGTAGTATAAAACTAGTTTAAAATCAGATTAGACCAGAAAGAATAAGAGATGTACCAAGACAAGCTTGAGAACTGGTTGTGATTTTTGGAAGAATTGCAGTACTATTTTGGGTTATCTAACTCTACTAAAGACACTGCAGTTGCACTGGACAATCTATAAATAAAAACTGATAATAGGATTACTACCTATAGTATTAAATTCATGAGATATACATTATAACTAGATTACCGAGATAACATCTTTTGCCATAAGGACTTTCATACTGATTATAAGATCTTATTTGTTTAAGAGAAAAAATAAAGTCATCTACCTTTTAATCAATGTATTCCTTGGCAATAGTAATTGACAACTGATACTAGAATATAAAAAAGAAGTGTAATTGGACATAGAACTTTTCTTTAGTACTATAAGTGAGAACACCCACAACTATTCTAACAAGTTAGTCAAACTTGAAAATTAGACTCTCCAACTTTTCTTCTTGAACTAATATATCCAGCTGACTTAGAAATGATAGTAGACTTATCATGGAAAAATAGAAAGGATACATAAACAGTGGGCTAAATATATATTATGACAACAAAGGCTACAGAGTCAAGGTTTGTCCCTATTACCCATCCAATGTTATCAAGCTTTAGGCTAGATATATGAAAGCTACCTCTTTTATACTAGAAGCAACTATAACTGTCTAATCAGGAAACTAGAATGTGGCTCTATAAACTTTGTACAGAATATAGGCCATATTAATCTTATTTATACAACTATGAGCCAAGTTTAACTTAATACTACTACTCTTTCCAATTCAAATTTACTTATTCTAACTCTTATCTTCCTCTTAGTCTATAAAACAGATTATATTCAAAACTCCTCCATTCATGCTCTTGTTAACTCCAGTTCTATATACTGTTTTATCAATACTGTATTCATATAGAAACATGGGATTCCCACTATACCAACACTATCTGTAAAACTTAAGTTGTTTGACAGATCATTAAATAACCTTATCTTCTCATCTAGTGATTAAATAACCTTGGATATGTATATCATCCTACTTGACTTCTCTTATTTGTTGGTATTCAGATATAACTAGCTTATCTGACACAATCTGTCAATTGACTAGGCTACTAGATTTATTACCTTCTAACTAAACTTAATCTACTTCCAAACCTAAACCTTTTCCCTAACAATATTATATTACTATTATTAGTATATAGATATACCTTCATGCATTATAGATAATAGGGTCAACCACCTTTTAACTGTTTCTCTGCCTTACAGAACTATCTGGAAGATTAGCCAAGGCTATTAATGACTCTGTTAATCTATCTACTGTACCAACCAAATATCATGAGTTTGCCAATATCTTCAGTAAAGCCAAAACTAAAACACTGGCCTCATACTGTTTATATGACCTACAGATCAAACTGGAAAATGGGAAAAAACCACCTGTTAGAACTATCTATTTATTATCTGCTATGGAATAAAAAGCACTCAAGAAGTTCATTTGCAAAAACCTGAACACCAGGTTCATATACTCCACCTTCTTTTTTCATAAAGTACTTATACTCTTTGTAAAAAAAAAGATAGCTTTCTTTGTATTGACTTTTGGGAGCTTAATTGCATTATATATAAGAATAAATATTTGCTTCTCTTGATATCAAACCTCCTTGACTCATCTTAAAAGACATGCATGTATTTGAAGATCAATCTCTATCATGCATATTATCTAGTGTATATTGCAGAAGAGGACAAATAGAAAACAGTCTTCCACACTTGCTATGGGTTTTTTAAATAGACAGTTATACTTTTTGGTCTTACTAACACTCCTGCTTCTAGCAATTTATAAATGATATTTTCTTGAACTTCCTAGATATCTGCATGGTAGTCTATCTCAATAACATTCTCATTTAATTAGATGACCTCTCCAAACATTGGAACTATATCAAGGAAGTTTTAGGTTGACTCCATAAGACTAAACTATACATTTTACTTCAACTTTGTAGAATATCTCAAATATATCTTGTTCTCTTCTAGGTTAACTATGTTACCAGATAAAATAAAATCAATTTAAGAACAGTCTAAACTGAAAAAGATCAAGAATGTACAAGCATTCCTAGAGTTTGCTAATTTTTATCAATACTTCATCTATAACTACTTGGATATGGCTATTCTACTCATTTGCCTAACTCAGAAGAATATTCTCTGGAGTTTTAATCCTCTTTGTAGTAAAGCATTCAATAGTTTTAAGAAAGCCTTTATCTTTGCTCCCATCCTTACTCATTGGGTTCCCAATACTCAAATGATTGTGAAAAATAATGCATTAAACTATACTCTTGTAGCTATCTTATCCATTATAATAGAAGAAAAAGAAGTCTACTTAGTTGTATTCCACTCTCATACTTTTAAGGCCATTGAACTCAACTATGATATACATGACAAGAAACTTTCTACAATCTTCAAAGCCTTCTGTACTTGGCACCACTACCTAGAAGAATCTAAACTTCTAATTAATGTTATTATATATCACAAGAATCTAGAATACTTCTCAACCACTAAAGTCTACTTCCACTATTAGACAAGATGGTCAGAATTCCTTTTACAATTCAATCTCATTATCCACTTCCACCCAGACTACTTGGGATCCAAACCTAATACTCTTATCTATAAATAGAATTTTTATCCAAGAGAAGGAAGTATTGCTTTCAAATCCATTAACCTATATAAATACTAGCTTATATTCACCTATAGTCAACTCATAACATCTCTCCAAGCAACTGCTCTTATCTCTTCCTCTCTTTGTACTGCTACTATTGTAAACCTCAATGGCCTATATAATGATATCCACTCCATAGTTGCATAGAACAGTATACTCCAAGAATATATTTACAATCTAATAGGACAATAGTCTATAGATATATCTAGGCTCCTACTTATGAACCTAAAAATTTATGTTCTACTCACCAATAATACCTGTATACAGATCTTCTAGTACTACCATAATTATATTCTTACAGAATATTTCAGACAAAATAAGATGTTGAAAATCATCCATTACAAATACACTTGGCTCTTCATACATATAGATATCAAAAATCTCTGTAAGTCTTGTGTTACTTGTATAAGATCTAAACTGCAATGTCACAAACTCTACAGATTTCTTAGGCAACTTCTAATTCTAGAACACCTATGGAATTCAATATCAATGGACTTCATTTAAAAAATTTCTCTTTCATTCAGTTTGAATATGATTTTGATGGTTGTTGATTATCTCTCTAAGCAGGCTATTTTTGTTCTAATAATAGATACCATCACTTTACTTAATCTTGCTAAGCTATTCATTATCTATGTTTTCTCCAAACATGGTGTTATATCACATGTTACTTCTAACCACAGATCTAAATTTGTCTTAAACTTTTTCTGATCCTTGGATTTTGCTCTCAATATATGACTTCACTTTACTTCTAGATACTATCCAGAGAGAGATAGCCAGATGGAATACACAAATTAGACATTAGAACAATACCTCTGTGTTTATTGCAATTACTAACAAGACAATCTAAACCACTATTACTATCTGTTATAATAGAAGGTGAATTTAAATATAAAATCTTCTGAATTGTCAATTCAAAAATTGATTGTAAATGCATATGCAAGCTGTTATACAAGGTTGTCTGGCTAGAATATGAGAATATAAAAGAGAACTCCAACTAGCTATCTACCTCAGAACTCATATATACTCCAGAAGTAGTATTTGATTTCCACCTCACTTACTCCAACAAAACTGGTCCTCTTCCACTATCTTATCTTTAATCCATACTGCTGACTCCTTCCTTGTCTCTTTTTTTATCTGTTTTCTTTCTTATATACTGATTTTTGTTGTACTTGTTTTTTTCTATTCTTTTTATCTCTTCTTTCCTTTTTCTATATATCCTGTACACAATCATATATATATAATAGGGCCTTGGAAGCTTAGCCTTAAGGAGATGATACTGTTATATACTAACCAATAATATTTACTATCTGTTCTGGATAACAACAAACTTATCTAAACACATCTATCTTCTTCTGGAACAAATCATATCCCATTCCAATCATCCATTACTCTATAAATAAGAGTCTCTTCATTCTACATCAAATCTCATGAAGTTCCAGTTGACAATATCATGGTATCTTATTATTAGGACCTCTTTCTTTCACTCTTCTGTCCAAACCTTTCTTTATCCAAAATTTATGACCATGTAATGTATAAGCTAGACACAATATTATTCATTAAAGCCAAGGTTATTTTATCTGCATAGCACTCACTTTCAGTCTCTTTCTATTACTAAATTGACTAAGTCTTCTTCTCTGTTCCATCTTCTATGCTATTGTGGATAATTCAGCAAGTGCAATTCACCTTTAATAAGACTTAGTAGGTAGAAAGAGAAGGTGAAAGAAGTGTTAGACTAGCCAACTTCAAAAGAAGTCAAAGATATATAGAAGTTTTTGAAACTTGCTAGTTATTATATATTATGATTTAAGACTTAGAGTTTGGTTAAAAAAAGAAACCTTGTATAAGGTTTATATAAGAAAACTCAATAGAATTCATAGTATAATGTGTTTACCTTATATACACTAACTAGTTAGTTTATACAAGATATTATCTAACCTACTTTAAAGATTATATATTATTTATAAGATTACTATATAATAAACATGATATATGACATCATTATTCCAGAACTTTTTATATTTTCTGTATAACATGTAATTGTATGACTGATGTGTGACTTTTGTAATAGTCACATATAACATCATTTTTTTCCTTTCAACAATTTATTACACAGAGCATAAGGGCAGACTATGGTAGTTACTTTGTAACTACATATATTCAGACAGAAGCAACATGGAAAAAAGGATTTAGATTGACATCTAGTAAGTCAAGGAAATATCTCCCTTTAGAATCTGCCACTTGGAAAAGCATTCTCCATTGAGAAAGGATCAAATCACACTTGGATTTTCTACAGAAATCCCAGGATGATTTTCATAGGAACAATGGAATAGAGACCATATTCTTGGTGTCTTTGTCCACAGAATAGTGTAGTGGCCACTGTTGTTTGCTAGAGTAGTCCCAAAATTTGATATGATTACAAGTGTTCTTAGAAAAGAATTCTCAAGTTCCTAGAATATCGTGGCAGAATGAATTTGATATAGGTGAACTGAGAAGTTGAAGATCCTCTTTACAGCATGAAGGGAGTCAGTGATGACTCCTATATGATTGGTATTAAAGCTGGTGACTGTTTGATTTATGCTACATCAGATAGCAAATAACTCAGCTTTGGTTATGGTAACATTAATAGCTCTGTATATGGTGTTGATAACAGATTTATTAAAGGAATAGATATGGGAGACCGATATGATGACATGGTTCTTAATACTAGCATTAGACACAACAATTGTCAAAGTAGAATTAGATAAAGCCCTAAGTGTAATTTCATCCAGTTTTTTGATATGCTTTTTAGCACTGGGAGAACAAGGATGGAGAGAAAAACAATCTGGAAATAAATCTGTAAGACAATTTCCTGGTTTAAATTCCTCATTGGAAAAAGAGAATGAAGGGAAATTTTCATTATGCTTATCATCCACATTGATGAATGGAGATTTCAAGCAAAATCTTTGTTTAGCCATAAGATGATCAATAGATGCATTATGACAGTTTCATTCTTGTGACCTGTTAGAACTGAGAATGCTGTTAATAATGTGGTTGGATGGAAGAGATGATTGCCATAGTAGAAATCTTCCATATAGTTTTCTGAGGTATAGATATATAGGAATAAGTCTAGAAATAGTTTCAACTCCAAGAGTGGGAGACATTCAGAACATGCCTGAAATCCAAAGAGCCACTTATTGTTGCATCTTCCATAGAATGTTGAGATGGTAGTATATGGAGGCTTTGTTGTAATATCACAACGGAAACCCATATAGCACTATATGTAAGGTGCAATATCTGTAAAGTCTTTTTTTTTGAAGCATATTGATACCTCTTAATGAATTACTGAGCAATTTCATACACTTGGTTGTAAAAATCTATATGACTTCTTAAAGTGAGCTTTTGGTCAAAAATGAAACCTAAGTATCTCTATGTTTCTTTAGGGAGAAGAACAAGACCCCCAATAGCAGATAAGTCAAGAGAAGGGGGATTAAACGCTCCATAAGACCTAGAAAAATGAAAAACATCAGTTTTTCCATGTTCTACAACAAGACCACATTTCAAAAGTAAAAACAAAATAATGTTATAGCTACAAAAAAGGTTTGTATTTGAATGCGAGATGGATTTGTTTTGAGATATGAAAAGTCCATCATCTACAAAAGAAATAATGGAAATGGGTATTTTTAGGATTTTTAGATGATTTTCTAAAGAAAGAAAAACAGGAGATAAGTAGAGAGCAGAAAGAATCAGTGATAAAGCAGATCCTTAACTAATACCAATGTTAATATTAAATAAAGGAGAAACAAAATCATACCAAAAATATTTAGTTTTTCTTCCTACTAGATAATTCTTGAAAAAGATCAAGATTTTATAATCAAGATCTACCTTGTCTGGGATGAGAGGGAGAAGTTGGTGATTCAGGAAGGGAAAAAATTAAGTAATGTCAAATGTTAGGGTACTCATGGAAAGGTTTTTAACCTACCCTGATCAAATGATGTGAGTAAGTGTGACCTCCACACCCATGGTAGACCTCTGTTTGAAACCTCTAAGCTAACTAGAGTGAATGAAGTTGTTGGAAATTGTATGGAATTGAAGAAATTTCCCAATCATCTTTTTGAAAAGCTTTCCAATTGTGTTGAGAAGAACAATAGGGCAATACAACTTGGAAGAATTGAATGTAGCCTTATTAGGTTTGGAAATAACAACTGTAGTTAAAGTCTTGAAATGAGACAGCCAATGTCCCAAATCTATACAGATATTAGCAATATCAATGAATTTGCAAATGTACTCTTTATTTCTGATAATAGACTTGACATGTTTCCAGGTTAATTTATCAGACCTGAGGCAGATGAATTGTTGCATTTCTTAATTATGTCAATGAGTTCTTTCTTGGAAAACAGATTTCACACAATTGTGGTCTTGTCTAGAATTTTGTCTAGCAAATAAAGGTCAACTTCTCTTGCTTGAGCAGAATTGAACAAGTTATGAAGAGCATTCCACAGGTCTTCCAGTTCAATATATGAGCATCCTTCATACTAGATAGCTTCTATTGCAGAAAGTTTGTGTTTCTTGACCTAATTCATAAGTTCTCATAGGCCACACTTTTTATTCACGATTTCTTCAATCTTGTCATCAAAGAAGGAATGTTTGGATTTTTTGACTGTGCTTTTAAAGTCCTTTCAGTTTTCTAGACTATGTGTCTAACAATATTTGTCTAGTGAATGGCAGCAATCTTCATTCTACTAGGCTTTAGAGTGTCTTGTAATGTTGGCTGTCTTTGAATATTCAAATCATATGTTTTTGATTTTGGATGTTAGGTATTAAACAACCTCTTTTAGGAATCCAGCATCTTGGATGAATGTGGTGTTCAAGTTTTTGATAACTTGAATAAGATCATCGATAAATCAATTTTCTTCATCACTTCCTTTTATTAGTGATTGTCGTTTATTTGGAATACTTTCTTCACAAATGGGAATGTCAATGGTGATAGGAGCATGGTCAGCTATGAGCAAATCCTATTTGGACTGATAGATGGAGGAGATGAGATTCCAGATTGCCTCTCTAATACCATTGAAATCCTTAAGGTCATTAGACTTTGCCAGATCAATTTGCTTGTTGGTGATGTATTTGGCCATGAAGTTTAGTGAATCCTTGATGTTCTTTGAGTCTGATGCCAGGTATTCAATAGAATCATAAAGTAAAATTGGATAGAAGTTGCTGTCCCAAAGATTGGGTTCTGTAAGAGCATTTGGGTCATATGGCAGTTGAATATTGATAACCATGTCATCACCATGAGGAGAAACTGAAGTGGAATGCTCAACAGGCACATGAGAAGAGCTTGAGGTAGGGCACTTGATCGTAACATGTTTGTTCATCATGTTACTGTTGAGGTTAGCTGCTATACTGACTCTAATTGCCTTCTCCTAAGATGTCTCATAGGACAGCATAGGAAAATTATCATCTATTTTGATGTCTTTGTTCATAGTATTGTTGAGTTTCATTCTTTCATGGTACATAACAGAGGACTTGGTTGAGGACAAAGAAGATGCCCTAGAATACTATGTTTTAGGTAAAGAGGTTTCTTACCTCTCATCTCATCATAGTTGTCAGAAATATTTCCTGTTGGAATATCTATCCCTATGTTGATTGAAGATGACACAGTTGGCAAATAGAAGGTTTGTTGAGAATGTGTATTTAAAGAAGAAGAAAAGAATTTATTTCCAAAGTCTCTTATGGGTGCTACCATACAAGATAGTAGTACAAGAGAAAAAAGGGTATGCATATAACATCATACTAACTCTAATTCTAAGTTCAAAATAAGAAAATAAATAGAAAATAAAAATAAAAATAAGAAAGAAATAAAGAAAAAACAAAGTACATTGTCTTTAACTCTAATATTATAGATAATTCATCAAATATTTTGCACCTATAACTAAACTATTGTATAACTTAGTAAGTAAAAATTAGAAGTGGAATTAGATAGAGAAAAAAAAGAAAAATTTTACAAATTAAGTTCTTAGATTAACATAAAAAACACACTTTTGTAACAAGTAATATAAGAAAACTCAATAGAGTTCTAAGTAAAAACTAATTTACCTTATATACTACAAACTATAGTCTGTACACACACTATAACTAATCTATCCTAAAGTTTATATATATTCTATAAGACTAATATATTATTACTATACTATATAGTATTATTTGTTTTAGAACTTTCTATATCATTCTCTGTATTATATGATTCTGTGACATGTGACATTACATCACACCCTTTATTTCAGTCTAAAACTAAAAAAAGTAAAGTAAAGCCAAAAATAAAAATAAAAGAGAAAGAAAATAAATAAAACTAAGTTTATTGTTTATGACTCTAATAGTCAGATTATACAATAGAAGAAGTGCTATCTATAAAATGTGAAAATAAACAATAGAGACTAGTAACATATCTATCAAAATCTCTTAATAAGATGAAAAAAACTACAAAATCTATAATAAGAAGATACTAGCAGTAATTAAGAGTTTAGAAAGTTGGAGATATTTGCTAAAAAATACAAAATTCAAGTTTAAAGTTTGAATAGACCATAAGAATTTAGAATACTTTATGAAAACACAGAAATTGAATAGAAAACAAGTTTTTTAGATATTATATTTATCAAGATTTGATTTCACTATAAAATACATACTAGAAACAAAGATTTAATAGGGAGAAATGTATTTGTAGCTTAGCAGAAGTAGTAGTAGTAAAACTAGAAGTAGATATATTAGTAAAGATGTTAAAAGAAGACAAATAGTAGATAAAGAGAGAATTAATATTGAAGAAGAAAAGAGTATATATATCAAAAGATAAGGAGTTGAGAGTAGAGATAATCTGGTTATACTGTAATATGCTAACAGTTAGATATAAAAAAAGATGAAAGACAACAGAGTTGATAACAAGAAATTACTAGTAGCCAAAGGTAACAAAGTGTCAAAGTTAAAAATAATTTATTTTCATTTCTTATCTTATTTTTATCTTTCTATTTTGAACTTAGAATTACGTATTAGTATGATGTTACACATGACTGTTACAGACTGTCACATATCACAGTTACACAGTTACATATTACAGAAGGATATAGAAGATTTTAGAATAATACTATCATACTATATATTAATAGTATATAGTATACATATTCTTTAGAATAGGCTAGGTTCAGTGTAGTATAAACCATTAGCCAAGTGTGTATAAGATAGAAAATTTGTAATTGGAATTCTATTAAGTTCTCTTGTATTAATTCAATATAAGATTCTTTTCTTACCTTAATACTTTGAGGTTTGAATCATAATACAAAGAATATTGGAAAATTTATAGATAGATGTGATTTGTGTAAAAAAATAAAGAATAAATCAGAGACTCTAGTGGAGAAGTTAATGGTAAATAAGATACCAGACAAGCTGTGGATATATTTAATAGTAGACTTTATTTATGGCAACTATAAAGAGAACATCAGTAGAAGGACCAGCAAAGATATTCAGAGATAACATATAGAAATTGTATGGATTGCCAGAGAGTATAATATTGGATAGAGAACTATAATTTACAGTGAAGTTGATGAAAGAATTGAATAGGATATTAGATATTGAAACAAAGTTATCAACATTATTCCATTTACAAACAGATAGTTAGACTGAATGAATAAACTAGGAATTAGAGCAATATCTACAGTTCTTTGTAGACCATAGACAAAAGGATTGGCCAGAATGGTTAATAATAGTGGAGTTGTTACAATCAATACCTCATGTCTTCAGCATGAACTAGGATATAGGGTGATGACAATATAATCAGCTATGCCAAAGTAGTCTCAGTCAGCACCTCATGTAGTAGGTACTATATCATTGCTCTATCCTTATGTTCTATGACTCATCATTCTTATATATTATGAATGTTTTCCTTATATTACTTTCATATATATAGCATAGATGTACTCTTGTATCTTTATGCTTTACCAATTGCATTTTTTCTTTACTCTCTTCTCAAGTCTTTGTCTGAGTTGCAATCTGAGCTTAGTCTAAGATCATAATATTTGGTAAAGCATTGACAAGCTTATCTTGCAAAAGAGAGAAAGTACATAGTAGTTAGTTCACAAACAAATTAGGCAAAGTTACTGCCAGACAAAGAATAAAACACATGTGGAGTAACCCATGAAGAAAGACAAGACAAGTTCATACAGAACAAAAAATCTAGAGGCATTATCAAAAAGATTAAGATCTTTGAAGATTACAAATGAAGTCTCAAGTGAAATGAACAAAAGATCAGATAAAGAAATGTCTGTAGCACCAGTACCAGTAACAATGAATGACAACATACAGGTTGTAACACCAAAAAGTATGGTCCTAGATCCAGAATGTTTCAATAGGAATTGTATGAAGTTTGAAGACTGGTAGAGGTAAATACAATTATTCCTTAAGAGTAACAGAGTCATAGAGACTGATGATAGAATCACAGCAATCCTGGCATGCCTCAGAGGAGGTATAGCAGGCATATATACACAAAGAAAGCTTAATAAGCTAGATGAAGAACTAAGAACCCAGGATTGGGATAAATTTATTAAGGAAATCAAGACAACATTCAGTGACAAAACAAAGACAGTGAATGCCAAATAGAAGATAGAATTTTTCAAACAAGGAAAACGAAATATGGCAGACTTCATGATAGAGTTCAAGGCCTTAGCTATGAAGGCAGATACAAACAAACTACATGCAATATATTTGCTAAAGAATAATGTACAACAAGATATTATCAAGACTATATTGGAATACCCACCTATTATAGCATCAGAGATACTTAAAGAATGGAAGATGGCAATCACCTCAGTAGGACAGGGATATGAGTCCACAGAAGGACAACATGATTACAAGACAGATACCAAAATAACATATAGTAGAAGGGAACAACCAATGGATATTGGAAAGTCCAATGATAATTTCAAAGATGGGAAGCCAAAGTGTTTCAACTGCAACAAGTATGGCCACATGGCAAAAGAATGCTAGAAGAAGAAGAAAAAGGAAACTAGAAAATGTTTCAAATGTGACAAAGAAGAACATATTGTAAAGGACTGTAAAGAGAAATAGTCTATAAAGAAATGAAAAATCCAAGAGGAATCAGACAATGAAGAAGATAACAAAGAAAACAGCTAGAAGGATTTTGGCAAAGATCTTGAGTAGGCATAGTATAAGAAATCTCTCATGTAAATTCTCAGAATAAATATATTATTCCAAACCAATGGAGTAATACTAAAAAAGAACTAAATATATGAGCAAATGTCAAGATGAAGAATGAAAAGAACCTCAAAGTCAAGGCACTAGTCAATTCAGGATGCATATACATGGGAATCAATGAACAACTAGTAAAGGACAAGAGAATCCAGACAAAACCAATTAACTTCTCATTTGAAGTTTTCAATGCAGATGGAACAAAGAATGGAGAAGTGACCAGGATGGTACCTCTAGAAATCAAAATCAACAGACACAAAGAGCAGTTAGAAGCTGTAGTAACAGATTTAAATGACACAGATATATTTTTGGGATACAATTGGCTAGTCAAGTATAATCTAGAGGTCAATTGAAAGAACAGAACAATATGGTTTACAAGATGTCTAGGATCTTGCAAGATGAAACATTAGGACATAGGCTATGGAAACAAAAAAAACAAAACAATGGTGAAATTGGAAAGAAACCTAACACAACAAATTCAGAGAATTTACCAGATTATATTCAACCATTCACATATTTATTCAACAAAAAGAAGTTTGAGATATTACCAGAATAACAGGAATGGGATCATGAAATAAACCTCACAGATGAAGCACCTAGGGAACTAAATGCAAAAGCCTATATAATGATATTAAAAGAAGAAAAAGCTCTCAATTAGTGGGTGGATGAACAACTAAAAGCTAGATTGATAGTGGAATCAAAATTGAGATACATGGCCTCATGTTTCTATATTCCAAAGAAGAATGGTTCATTACAGTTGGTTCAAGACTATAAGAAGTTAAATCAAATCACTATCAAAAACAAAATGTCACTTCTATTAATAGGAGAAGTTATTGACAATTTGAAGAAAGCAAAGTACTTCAATAAACTTGATCTTATTTAGGGATACAACAATGTGTAAATAAAAGAGGGTAATGAATAGAAAACAGCCTTCTTAATAAACAAGGGATTGTTTGAACCACAAGTCATGTATTTTAGACTATGCAACTTGCCAGGAACATTCCAAAGAATGATGAACAGTATATTCAGGGAGTTGCTTTATGAAGAAATATTGGCAAACTATATGGACAATTTCATAATACTAGCCAAAACAATGAAGAAATTAGAAGAAAGGACAATCAGATTCCTGAAAATTATAGAGAAACATAATTTGTGTTTTAAATGATCCAAATGTGATTTGAACATGGAAGAAATACCAATACTGAGAGTAGTTGTTGGAAAAGAACAAGTCCAAATAGAACAAGACAAGATAAAAGCAGTCAAGAAATAAAAGATACCAACAAAAATCAAAGAAGTGGAAAGCTTTCTAGGATTTGTATATTTTTATAGAAGATTCATCCAGAACTTCAGTCATACAGCAAAACTATTAAATGAGTTAAAAGGAAAGAAGGAATGGGCATGAACAGAAGAACATCAATAGGCATTTGAAGAATTAAAAGAGAAGATAACAAGCCAACCTATACTCTCCCTTCTGAAGAGAGAAGGTAAATTCAGAGTAGAAATGGATGCTTCAGAACATACTATTAGAGGAGTATTGTCTCAAGAACAAGAGGGAAAGTAGATCCCAATTACATTCTTATTCAAAACAATACAACTGGCTGAAAGAAATTATGAAATCTACAACAAAGAACTATTAGTGATTGTGGAAGCCTTAACAAAATAGAGGCAATATCTACTGGATACAATAGAACTATTTGAAATTTGGACAGACCACAAAAACCTTAAGTACTTTAGGAAACCTTACAAGTTAAATGGATAACAAGCAAGACGGTATCTAAAGCTACAAGACTATAACTTTACATTATGACATATTCTGGAAAAAACAAACATGAAAGTAAACATTCTATCAAGGAAGGACCAGGTGAACACTCAAGATGACAACAAAGATGTTCAAATGCTCAAAGAAGAACTATGGAAAAGAAGAACAATGGCTGAAATTAAGATGTTAAGAAAAAATAGTGTGATAGAGAAGACAGAGTTACTGAAGGAAATACAACAAAACAGAACAAGAGAGCAAGAGGTGATACAAGAACTAAAGAAAGAAGATGGACAAACTTGGAAAGATAACAGAATAGTCTATATAGATAGACAAATCTACATTCCCAACAACAAGAAAATTCAGGAATAAGTGCTATGAGAGAACTATGATCTTGCAAATATCAGCCATCCAGAACAGTCAAGAATGTTGGAATTGATCAAATGAAACTACTAGTGGTCAGGAATCAAGGAAGATGTCAAGAAATATGTTCAAGAATGTTTCAAATACCAACAAAACAAAGTACAACACCAAAAGAAAATAGGAGAATTACACCTATTGGAAATACCACAAGGACCTTGGCAGGAAATTAGTATCAATATTATTGGTCCACTACCAAAGTTGAATGGAAAAGATGCTATTGTGGTTATTGTAGATAGATTTACCAAGATGGTCAGATTAAAGGCAACAATGACAAACATTTCTTCTGAAGAAATCACAAAAGTATATCAAGATGAAATATGAAAATTACATGGAATACCAAGGAAGATCTTAAGTGACAGAGGACCACAATTTGTATTAAGATTCATAGAGAAATTTACAAAGACATTGGAAACAACTAGACAACTATTGACAGCATACTATCCTCAAATATATGGACAAACGGAGAGGATTAACCAAGAAGTGGGAACCTTCTTACAACATTATGTCAATTATCAACAAGATGATTGGATGGAATGATTAGCAGCTGCAGAGTTTTTATATAATAACAAGAAACATGCTACAACAGAACAGACACCATCTGAACTCAATTTTGGAAGACACCCATGAAAAGGCAACCTTATGGTACAGACAGAGTTTCCAAAACTAGAAGAATTTCTTATAGAATTGCAAAGAAGTTGGGAAGAAGCTACAAAGTCAATAGAAATAGTACAAGGAGCTATGAAGAAACAATTCAACAAGAAAAGAAGGAATCCCCAAGGTTGAAGGTTAGAGACAATGTGTAGCTAGAGAACAAAAATATCCACCCTCAAAGAAGCTGGACCAAAAAAGATATATGTTATAAGACAATGAAGTATAAAAAGACATTTATATATATATTAGTATAGGATATTATTATATTAGTCTACAATGATAGTAAGGCATGTGACACAGAGGCCACATGACATGATGTCATATAGTCTAGAGCAGTCTAGAGTAGACAAGAAGAGTCTACAGTCTAGAACAGTCTAGAGAGGACGAGAGTAGTCTAGATGATGATATCAAGAAGCATGTTAACCACATTGCTACCACATAGTTGTCAAGATCATTGACGGTGGACTTTATTTTATTTTTCCTTTTCATTTTTCATTTTACTTTTCTTTTCTTTTCTTTTCTTTTCTTTTTCTATTTTTAGAACAAACTCAGGTTAGGGCTTATCAGTCACTAATTGATGGCGTAGTCACAAGACTGATCACGAGACTTGGGAGAAGGAAGTAGAAGGTTCTGGAACAAAGTAACGTCATACAGCATGGATCACACATGTTGGCCTCATGTTATACTCATGGTCGTTTAGGGTAGGGTGCACAGTAGCTAGCACAGACTATGAGGAATAGTATATAAGGTAGACTACTTTGTATTAGGAACTCTATCGAGTTCTCTTGTGTTACTCAATACAAGAGTTGTTTCTTGACTTAACACTTTGAGTCTTGAATCATAACAATGGTGTACACATGGTGCACATATGAACAACACACAGATATTAAGATAAGCATATATAGTAAAAGTGTAGTCATAGTATGGACTATATGTAAGTAATATAAATAAAGTAATAATATAGTGGGGACTCCTTGTCGAGTTCTCTTGTAATCTCCACTACCTTAGGTTCTACTGAGTGATTTACTGCTAGTGATTCCATTGATCATTGTGACTAGTGGTTGCCATAACAATATAAACCTTTTAGAATCTCGAAGAATATTAGTCAAGGAGTATTTCAGCTCAAACTTCTAGAAGAATGGATAATACATGATATTTTTAATCAAGACCTGCTAACAAGATGTAGAGAACTGCAGTTCAAAGAACAACATATGGGACCAGCACTTCCACCCACTATTATTAATGAAGAAGAAGAATATAAAGTCAAAGAAGTTTAGAAGCATAGGAAATAAGAAAAAAGAACACAATACCTAGTGTATTGGAAGGGTTATGAGAATAAACACAATCAATGGATTACAAAAATAGGGTTGCCTCATACAAAAGAGGCAATTAAAGACTATTGGTCAAGAATTTCAAGTCAAAACCTATAAAGAGGGGGGGTAAAATCCCATTTCAAAAATTTAAAAGCATAACACAAACACTTCAATGTCTTCTCAACTCAACAACTACATCACTGCACCAATCTCTCCTAGCTCATATATCTCCAGAAAGCTCAACAATATGGATAAAGCAAAGTTATTGAAGAAGGAACATAACAATTGGACTTAATTATACCACAAGACTTTATGAGGAATAGAGACAATAATAGACATACAGAGACAGATAAAGGATATGATAAAAATGACAGAAGAAACAAATACAACAATTACAGAGATAGAAGGAATGATTTTGAAGTCAAGCAGGAACAATTAGATAATAAATGCCACAAATATTCTTGGGATATCAGAAGACCTATGGAACCTAATTTAAAGCAATATGGAAAATTGAGCATATCAGGTTCAATGAATGCTAGCTAATGAATTGGATAAATACAAAGGACAAGAGAATTACTATGTAGACAAGAATATTTGAGAAATTCAAGATTTATACAGAGACAAAGAATAAAAGAAGTTGGAAAAGAGGAAAGAGGAAAATGAAGAAGTAATCTTAATCAAACTATATATGGTATTGACAACAAGAATGTCTATAACAACAGAATCAAGTTTTATACACAATAAAATCAAAAACCTGGAACAACACATGAAATTTGTTTATTCTCCAAGTCAAACAAAACTGTTCAAACCACCCCCACATTATTAATCACTTTGATCTAGAAGAGAATAAGATCCTGATTTCTGAAAAGAAATAACAGTGGCATTTATAGATCAAAAAACAATACAGAAACATCATGAAATGAATATCCAATACCTATGTATCAAGAAAGTCTTCCATATGAACCATACTTTGTCACTATTGATAATCAAGGACTAGCAATCATTGGTCCTAATAAGAAAATAGTGGCAATTTATATTGTTGGAGAATTAGAGGTATTGATCTGATTCATGTGGACATAAAACCTAAAAAGAAGATATTGTTACAATTGATACCTCATGTCTTCAACATAGACTAAGGCATAGGGTGATGACAATATAATCAGCTATGCCAAAGTAGTCTCAGTCAGCACCTCATGTAGTAGATGCTGTATCATTGTTCTATTCTCATGTTCTATGACTCATCATTCTTATGTATTATGAATGTTTTCCTTATATTACTTTTATATATATAGCATATATGTACTCTTGTATCTTTATGCTTTACCAATTGTACTTCTTCTTTACTTTCTTCTCAAGTCTTTGCCTAAGTTGCAACCTGAGCTCAGTCTAAGATTGTAACAGGAGTTTATAATAAACTATTACAAAATTTATTCAGCTTGTATCTTCACAACTAGTAGATTGATTTTTACAAACTAAGTTGCACTGGAAAGCCTCAAATGAGAGCTATCTGCATATATATGAGATGTACAAAAGTAACAACAAACAACTGAGATATCAGGCTATTAGTAACTATAAAAGTTTTGTTGGCTAATATCTCATAAACAGCTGGATAGATTCACACAATTAAACTTGTATTGGAAAGTGCTCATCAAACTATTTCTGATAATATATAGTATATTCCCAAGAAATAAATATTGATAGAAATATAAGCATATTAATGTAGTGACATAATTAGTTATCTTCTAAAATTAGCCTGACATCTGCTATAACAGATAACAACTCTTATTAGATACAAGTTTTGATCATGTGATAGTATCATATACAAGTCCACCTATCTGGAAATTACATCACTATAGTAATATTATCTTCTAATTATATAAGCCTGCCCACCATGGTGGCTATCTTTCTCACAACATGTCTTATGGTGGTACTACAACCATCCAGGTATTTTGTCTTCTATGGTGGAGATACTCCTATTTGACTTGGTCTTCCATGATGAAGTTACTCCTGTCAGTGTTGTTATGATCTTAAGTCTTTAGGGTTAGACAAAAGAACAACTCTTGTATTGGAGTAACACAAGAGAACTCGATAGAGTTCCTAGTACAAAGTAGTCTACCTTATATACTAGTACCCATGGTCCATGCTAATTACTGTGCACCCTACCCTAAATGACCATGAGTATTACATGAGGTCAGCATGTGTTGTCCA
>Ga0157359_1000216_pt1 | contig 19329 bp, 15 predicted proteins | sample AttcapACBM3_FD_111482 | JGI IMG/M metagenome (GOLD analysis project Ga0157359, IMG submission 111482) | Fungus gardens microbial communities from leaf cutter ant in Botucatu, State of São Paulo, Brazil - Atta capiguara ACBM3 | ecosystem: Host-associated > Fungi > Mycelium > Unclassified ...
CGTGACATTTCGCGCGCAGCAGACGGCAGAGTCGTGCTGGATGTCGGCTGGACAAAAACAATTGTGATGACCGGGGGGCTTATCAAGGGACTGGGTACTCTTTCTTCACAACGGCTGAGTGAATGGCTGTATGCATCAGGCCTCATCCATGAGCCTGATGCTTTTATATTTTCTCCTGTTCACCGTGCCAACCGTGCGCAGATTAACACCGACAGGCCGCTTTCAACCCGCGCCCTGGAAGATATTTTTGCCCGCGCTTGGCATGAGTTTGGTCCCGGCAGAGATGTCAAGCCCAACAAAAATCGTTACCGGGGTTGGTCGGGACACAGTACGCGTGTAGGTGCGGCTATCGATATGGCTACAAAAAAATACAGTACCGCACAGATCATGCAGGAAGGAACCTGGAAAAAGGCCGAAACGGTTATGCGCTATATCCGGCACGTGGATGCTCATGCCGGTGCAATGGTTGACTTTATGGATGCGCATACCGGCAGGTGAAAGGGCGAAACGGAAAAATTCTTTCCTGTTCCAGCATCCCTTTCCGCTTATTCTTTCTGTCGCCACATGGCATCCACCTGAGCTGCTATCAAAAATTTCTGCGAGCGCGACGAAGTCAGTAGGGTTTGCCTTTCTCCTGATGCCACTGTTTTTAGGCAAACTACGGGTTCGCCTGTCCAGCGCATCGTAGTTATAGTTCGCCCCAGAGCGGTCTTCGGGCCCCAGTTCCCGCGCATATATCAGCCGGTTTTCTGCATCATAAACGTAATGCTGCTTATAAAGACCTGACGGGCGGCTGATCAGGTTGCCCCAGTAATCGTATTTTATGAACAGATTCTGCCAGTGCTCAAGGCGGACAGAGTGCTTTCATCTTCAGTGGGACTGTCTGCGGCGTCGTAGCTGAAGTATGTACTTCTGTGCCCCTGATGCAACTCATAGTGCTTCTGCAGACTGCCCTCACGAACTCAGCGTGTCGCTGACCGGCAAGGTCGCCACGGGCGGTATAACGGTACTACCAGACCTGCTCACGGTTTCCCTGCCTCCGCGCCGTTTCACGGTGCAGCCGGTCGCGGGTAAACGCCGAAACCAGTTGCTGGCCGAAACGGACGGCACTCACATGGCCAGAGCCGTAGTGCAGCCAGGACAGGCGCTGCTCGCCGGGAAGCGTCAGTGCCGTCAGATTATTTAGCGCATCCCATTCGAAGCCGACCGTACCATTAACGCCTGATTCACTCAGTACGCGTCCGGCAGCATTGTGCGTGAACGCAATTTCATCCCTTTCAATGCCCAGGGAGGTACCTTCTTCGGTAGTAATGCGCATTACGTAGCAGAGCTGACCATACCTGTCCCATTTACTGCGTCGGGTAGAGCTCCGGGCAGTATGACGTCACAGAGCTCACCATCACGGTAAGCGAAAGCCATAGTCCGTAAAGGATACAGCGTTATAATCGTCATCAATCAGCCAGCATGCTTCTGCGCCGTCGTTCCGCACCGTGCGGCACCTGCCGTTCTCAATATTGTACTTCAGTGTCAATTGCTCGCCACCGCTGTGTCGAAACGCCACCACTTTCGGCAGGCCGTCAATACTTGTTTGGCATGTCGTTCTTTCAGTCAGAGCTTACAAATTGAATGCTGTTTTTAATCTAAACACCTTATACAGTGTGGTGCAATCACGCTGTATTGACATCCTTTGAACAATTTCAATAGTAAGTCAAATTAAGATTCACACGAGAACGCACAGTTCCTGCAGTAAGGCGTCCCCCTGCACGTGCATAAGCCACAGAAAGACCGATACTGGTAGGTATATTGTTACCTGATATCGGCCCAAAATTTAAATCCTGGTTGGCGGTAACCGGCTGGGAATTATAATAGAAACGAATCCCTATTCCCTGAGCGGAGCCATCAGATGTGAATACTGTATTGTCATCGGGCGTCGTGGTTCCGGTTAAATTCATTGTTCCATATATATTGGATGCTGATGTACAGGACAGGCTAAGAGGTACCTGAAATGCGGATGTTCCTGCCGCCGAATATTCTGGTAAATTTACTGATACACTTTGCGAGTTAAAATCACAGTTCCGGTTAACAATCACGGAACGATTAGCAGCCACGAAAGGAATAACAACGTTGACGCTACTATCACTTGTGCTTGCTAAGCGCACCTTACTGCCATATGCAACAGTAAAAAGTGTATCACCAGGGTTTATCACCCCTGTTTGGGTTGTCATGAAAAGTAATGAATGATATGTATCTGGATAGGGTGTGAAGATCTGAACCTGCTGATTTATATACTGTGTCCTCTGGAATATCATGTATTGTGATGGAATCATAGAACTAATAAGTGATGTTACTAAAGATGGCCTTGCGGTACCGAGATTGTCTACTCTTTGAATGGAATCAGAAGTGATAATCATGCACTGGACTAACTGCGAAGGGTCAATCGCCAAGTCCTGGTAAGTTTCCATAGTATCTGGCAATGCAACTGGAATTGCTGTTGAAATATCAATCCAGTTCCTTCCTGCATCATATGCAGGTGGTGGCGTACATGAAATGCGGGCATGTCCTGCCCATGTCATTAGCGGGAAAATTAATACTAGTATTCCCAGAAAAAGGTCTGGAATAAGGTTTACCGGTCTGTAGAAGGGGGACATATTTTCTCCGTAACTTTTATCATTTCGTATTATCTTTTTGGAATATCAGCGCAGAATGTGTTATTGCCATGTATAAATAATATTGATAGCTGACTGAAGCGTACCGGAGGTGGGTTTACCGCCAGGTGTTATCGCCCGTGCCTGAAGACTGAACGCCGCATTCTGTGACTGATCGACGACCGTCTGCAGACTGCTTCCGGATGACAATTGCTGCCCCGAAAGAGTCTGTAACTGCACTGCCATGTCGCTGGCCGTGCCCTGATTGCTGAAGTTGCCGTTGCTGTCCGTGGCACCACTGAAAACTGCGGTAACAGCGTTTGTACCGTCAGGACAAGCGGTCAGGTTCAGGGTAAATGGTACCCATGATGTAGATGCTCCGGCACCGACGAGCGTGGATGTGTAAATATCCCCCAGGCTGACCGTCATCTGGGGCCGGGGAATGGTGCACGGCTGGGCGGTCACTGAACCGTTAACATATATAGTGGCACTTTTCGTTACGCCGGCTGCATGTTGAAAACACGACCAGAGCATCACACTGATAACCCCCGCTCTCATAAGCGCTTTTATTTCCATTTATACCCGTTCCTCTCTACTGAAACTCAAGCGTAAACCCGGCTGTTGCGCTGACGGTCCCGGCGACAACGGGGGTTCGGACAGCCATCATTCTGGCCCAGAACTGCAGGGTGGCGGGCTGTCCTCCTGTCAGGTTCAGCCAGGACAGGTCTGACTGCGCCGCGTTGATGGTCACCGGCGTCTGCGAGCCGCTCAGAAGCTGAATGGCCACACCCAGTGCCGTGCCGGTACCGGTGTCCGTTTTCAGTAATTGGCTGTTATCCGGATCGGCACTGCCGGTAAACCCGATACGCACCGCGGTCACCGCCGAACCACAGCGGGAAAAACTGATGGTGAAGGGGACCGGTGGTGATGATGCTCCGGGCGCTGAAAGCTGTTTTGATGCCGTCTGAAGCAGGTTCACGGAGAAGTTCGCCGAGCCGGCCTGTACGGCGCAGGTGTTGTCATGCACCACTCCGGTCACGGTGACGGTAGTGTCGGCGGCCCTGACTGCTGTCAGGGTGAACATCAGCAGGGCTGCCAGTAACGGTTCTGTTCTTAACACGGTAAACTCCTCAGCGACATACGGCCTGACTGGTGACAAGGGCCTGAACGCCGGAACCATCAAGGCGATAACGGGCACTACACTGTTCGTTCTGTTCTTTGCCCCACTGCGCATGGAGCATGCCTTCCGGCGGTAAGCCGCTCAGGTAAACTTCACCACTGTCGCCCACAATACCTGCATCGCCGGCGTCCTCTGAGCGGACGGTGGCGCCGAACGGCACCGGTTTCCCGTGGAATGTCAGGGTTATCAGCGCTCTCAGCCCGACGCGCGCGCGGAAGTCCGCCCGTACCAGCGCACCATGGGTCGGCACCACAACGCTTACCGGGTCGTCCACGTCCGTGTTTGCCGGCAGCGCATTTACGTCCAGCGCAACACGGTTTTCACGGTAGTCTGAGGCATAAGGAATAACGGCATATCCCCGGTAGTCAGTGCGGATGCCCGGCAGGCTGCCAACGGGAATGCCACCTGCACCGCCGGTATTCACCAGAATCAGCGTATCCCCGAGCGGCTGACTCAGGGTAAGGCCGCCTGAGTGTGCGACCATGCCCCCGCTCAGCGTGTAATAAAGCTGACGCTGGTCACTGGCCTGACTGTAGCCGAGGGAAGGCGTAGCCCATGGTGTCCGCCAGCTCAGGCTGGCGTTGCCCGAGTAACCTGAGCCCTGACCGGACGCCCCCTGCTGCAGGCTGTAGCTCAGGCTGTCATCCTGCAGAAGCGTGCCGGACAGGCTGGCAAGCGTCGTGGCAGGACTGTCTTTTCCTGTTGTAACGGCGAGGCCGGCCCGCGCATTACGGAACGGATTACTGCCGGACGGTCTTAACCAGTGACTCAGCGGCACTGAAAGGCTCACGGCCAGTTGCCGGTCGGTGCCCTCCATCCAGGCACTGCGGATAAGGCTGTAGCTCAGGTTCCAGGTCACATCGCCGGTGGTGGCGCTGAAGCCAGCCTGAAGTTGCCGGTCTGTCTGACTGGTGCCCCACCAGGACTGCGTACTGCCGGAAAGGTAGAGTGACCCGCTGCTCCCGGTCTGCTGGGAGATACTGAGCTGGGCACGACCACGCGGGCTGTGGCGCAGGTCGTAGTAGTCCGTGTAACGTGGCTGAGCCAGAAAGGGGCCGTCCTGACCGGTGACGCTGTAGCCGCTCAGTCTCCCGTAAGCAGTATCAGCCAGCGTGAAAAAGCCCTGCGTTGAATACCGGTAGCCGGCCAGCTGGATACTCGTTCCCCAGTCAGTCAGGGATTTATTGTAAAGCAGATGCAGCGACTGCCCCTGATGCTGTGAACCGTCAGGCAGAACAGCCGTCGCGTGGGTGACGTCAACGGAAAGCGCGCCTGCACGCCCCATGTTTTTCCCGAGGCCCAGGTTATAGGCATGGTAGTTCGCCGACAGCTGGGTTCCACCGTATGCGGTCCACCCGTATGGCAGCCCCCGGAGAACCGTACCCTGAACGAAAGCCGGATTGTCCTGCTGCGCCAGGCCGCTCCGGTACTCACCCGCGCTGAGCGCATATTTGGTGAATCCTTCCCGCTGAAGACCTGGCACGGTTGACCAGGGAACCGTCCAGCTTCGGCTTCCGGCGGGCCCGCTCAGCGTCACCTGAAGGTCACCGCTGTTGCCCGCAGGGTAAAGGTCAGTAATGTTAAAGGGTCCCGGCGGTACGGTGGTCTGGTAAATCTGGTAACCGTTCTGTTTTACCGTAAGCGTTGACGTGGCCTGTGCAATACCATGGATTACGGGAGCGAATCCGCGCTGGCTGTCGGGCAGCATGGCCTCATCTGAAAGCAGCTGGATGCCGCGCAGGCTGACACTGTCGAACACATCGGCCGGCGTGGATGCATCACCCATAATCAGGCGTGAACGCCACGGGATAATGTCACGTTCGACCCAGGTGTTAATGTGCTGCCAGCGGCTTGCAGTATAGATACCCTGACTGCTCTCCATCCAACTGCTGTTATCCCGCAGGCGCCAGGGGCCTGCGTTCAGACCGCTCTGAAGATTCAGAAAATAGTTTTCACCCTCATAGCGCCCTGACATGCGGTTGCCCGTAAAGGTGTAATTCAGCAGACCCGCCGGAATGCCTTCGTCCCACTCATCCGGGGGAATATACCCTCTTGCCGTACTCTGCATGGATGCCTGAGGCACGGTAATTTCAAGCCGCTGGCGGCTGACGTCATAGTGTGTGGTTGCGCCTGGGATCAGTTCAGCGATCGGACGGCAGTCTCCCTGGTGAGAAAGGCTGTCCGGACGAGCGTTTTCCCTGACCCCCATGCCCCTCAACATACGTGGCGTGAGGCAGGGTACCAGTGCCGCTTTTGCGTCCCCTGCTACGAATGTCACGTCCCGGGTGCTCATCAGCGTGCCATTGAGAAGAATGTCAACCCGATAGGTTCCGGGCGGAACCTCTTCTCCCCGGGCAAAGCGACTGAGGTCCGCCACCGCAGCCGGATCTTCAGAGAAAAAACGGGGGTTGAACCAGACGGCAGGTGAGGCGGCTGCCGGAATGGCACAGAGTCCGAGAATGACGGCGACGGCCACCGGACGGAGCGATACTGTCGATACGCCGCGGCGGTTTACGGAGTAAAAATGCGTCTGCATGCAGATACTCATGGTGTATTACAGCGTGACGCTGATGGCGGGCGTCAGGGCGCCGTAATCGTTGATGGTCTGATAAATGAGGTGGCTGCCTTCGGCATTTTTCAGCGGGACGCTCACCGAACCACCTGGCGGCACCATGGTATTCCCGAGCGGCGTATCCGCGAGCCGCAGTGCCACCACGGTAACGTAATACGGAGACGTGTTCGTTACCCTGAGCGTCCTGCCCTCACGCTGAAAACGCAGCATTTCGGGTGCCTTTTCAGGCGGAACAGACAGGTTTTTCGGACGATAAAACAACTTGATGCGTGTGGTCACCGCAATCTGCAGAACGTTACCTTTTGCCTGTGAAGGGGAGGTTGACGGTATCGCCCTTACGTTCAGCCAGAAAAGGGTTTCTTTGTCCTTAGGCAGCGAATCTGCAGACGCATCAATAATGCGCAGAATGTTCTCTTTCTTTCCCTGCATCATAAACAGTGGCGGGGTGACAATGAGTTTTGTGTCTTTTTGATCCTGCGCATTCTCCACCCAGGACTGAATGAGGAAGGCGCCGTCAGCATCGCTGCTGCTTACCGGCAGTGAGACCTGCTTCTGGCCCGCGGGATAAACGACGCGTGTGGCTCCCAGCGCAATGCCGGCAACCGCGCGGCAGGAGGTGAAAGACAGCATCAAAGCAGCAAGTGCGAGTACCACAGACGCGAAGCGCATTTTTACAGGTTTCATAGTTTCATCCGGCCATTCAGGGCAGTAAGTTCGTAATCAAGGCAGTAAAGATTCAGAAATAGGTGATCAAAAAGGTCGCGGTGGCATCCACGCGCCCCCCCTTTACACTCGGCGTCGTTGACACGTACCTTGCAACAAAATGCAGTGACAGGGTGCCGTTCAGCAGCGTCCAGACTGGCTGCAGCGGTGAATTAACCCCGATCGGCTGACCTTCGGTATCGGCCAGTGCGATGGCCACGCCTGATGCCGTATCATCTGTATCGCCGACAGCCAGTGCGGAAGGCATCCGGATGTCGGTCAGGCCACGAAAGGCCACGCTGACATGGTGGCTTGCGCGCGGGCTGCAGTTCACCAGACGGATATCAAAGGGAACCGCCGGCGAATATTCGCCAGCGTACCTGAACCGGTTGCTGCTGACCTGGCCCATATCGACCGCTTTCTCAACACCGTCAACCTGGCAGGCAGCCACAATGGCCTCTCCTGAAAACGACAGGCGCCCGCCGGGCAGAGTGACATTCCATTTGTTACCGGCCAGAAGCGGGAAACAGGCCAGACTCAGCAGGGCAATCAGCATCCGGTATCCCATGGTGTTATCCGGACCTGACTTTACTGATACTGAACGCTGAAGTTAGCGTCCGCAGCCGCATCACCGGCTACGGCGCCGCCGGAGCCGACACCGATGTAACGGGCCTGAAAGGGAATGTAATTCCGTCCGTCATGAAGTACATTTTTCGCACTCCAGGTTGCCCCATCAAACGTGACCGGCGTTCCCGTCCTGTCAAGGATCTGAACGCCGAGGTTGCTGGCGCTGCTGTTTGATGATCCCCCCAGAGCCAGAATGGTCGGGCTGCCTGAAACGGTGGTGCCGGAGAATGCCACGGAAACGTTGCTGGACACGCTGGTATCGCAGTTGTCGAGGATGATGCTGAAGGGGACTGCGCTTCCGGTGGCGCCTGCTGATGCCAGCGTCACCGTTCTGACCTGACCCATTTCAACCGTCATGGCAGCTGAGGATGCGTTGACAGAGCAGGCTGCATTTACGACCTGGCCGGTGAAGTGAATGCTTCCGCCATTGACAACAACGGGAGTCGATGTGACCGCTGAGGCATTAAAAACTGCCAGCGCGGGCCCCAGAAGCAGAGCGGGAATGAGTGTATATTTCATAATGTATATCCTGTAAACCGGTTAAAGAGCAATGTGTGCAGGTGCAGACTTCATTCTGTGATTACTCACAGCGGGCAACTTCGTCTGCTCAAAATGGCCCTGATTACTTTTTAAATTTCATGCTTATGCATTAACTGAATCGCTGAAGATTACATCTGCGACCTGGTGTAATGATGTAGAAAACCAAACAGCAATAAAATGGAAGGTGCGTCTTTACTGTTAAGGAGAGTGCTATCAACACTTACTTAATTATTTTTTTATAAAAAACCCTGGTGGTGAGCCGGGAATAAAAACAGGTGAGCTTATTTAACGCCTCTTTTGTATTGCAGGATAATTTAAACAGAGTGCTTTATTGCCGGATATTATTATTAAAAGTCGGTATGGCCTGTCAATAGAACTGCAATGTCGTATGTTTTTATTAATGTATACATTTTGCTGATGATTCTTTCGCTGATTGTTTTGCGGTTCACCTTTTATCAAGAGTTCTCATCCTATTAAAATCAATTTTTTATTCAAATTTTTTGAATTAAAAACGAAGCCGATGCCCTTTAAAAATAAGGGTTTAAGGATGATTTTTAGGATAAACCTTATTCACTATCCTGGAAATCATTTAGCAACTTGAAAAGAAGAGCTATGAAAAATAAATGTTAAGTCAGCATGAAGATATTGGTCAACTTCATGATTTAAGAAAGATATTACCGATCATTGTGCGTTTTTTGATAGATTTTAACATAGATAAAAACTATCAAGAGGCGTTGATCGATCGCTATATCCGATCAATAATAATATCGGGCAATAAATGCCTTCTGATGCAGGACTTGGTTGATACATCGCGGGTCTGAGTACACTACCAAACATATTGACAGACTTATGATGGTGATGATAATGGCCGATGGCCTGATGGGAGGTTAATGTGTTTCAGACTGCATTTATGATGAAAATGGACCTGAGTGTTGATGCATCTTTTATTTTAGAGCCCATTAAATGCCCCAAAGGTGCTTTACTGGCTATGGAGTTACTTTCTCGTTTTCATGTCAGTGGCGAGAAGGATGCGGTCATATTCCCTTCTGATTTTCTTTTCAGAAAAGCAACATCTGATGAAAAGAAGAAGCTATTTTCGCATCAGCTTGACGCTGTAGAAAGACAGGCAGCCTTCTTCTCCAGAAACAATGTTCTCTGCAGCCTGAATGTAGATGTAATTCTGGCTGAGTTTATCTGTAACACGCCGGGTATTAAAACACAGTTGATAAACATGCCCTTCGTAAGACTGGAAATATCCGAAATGTTTCCAGAGATGAATGATGCGATATGTAATCCGCTGCTGGTAAATCTTAGCCGGAACTTTGGACTCTGGCTTGATGACTTCGGGTCCGGTTACGCCAACATGTCTGCCATTCACAGCAGACTTTTCGAAACCGTCAAAATCGACAAAGCCTTTTTCTGGAAACATCTAGGTAGCCCTCTCTGGCCAGGCATTCTCAGGGAGATAAGGCGCGACGTTACTTCAATTATTGTTGAAGGCGTCGAGACAGAAGCGCAGACAGACCAGTTGCGTGATTCTGTTGAGGGTTTGCAGGGATACCTCTTTCCCCCCGTACCACTCAGTGAGCCAGAAGCCGCCTTAGCCTCGCCTGACCAGGTCGCAACTGGAATGGCCGGGAGCATTGTTTCACTCAGGCAGCGTTCTGTACGTCATTTAACGTAGTTTTTGACCGTTACCTGCTGACTAAAAGAAGAGGTGAAGAATGAAAAAAATAACCGGTCTGGTAGTTCCCTGTTCTCCTCCGGAATTTGTTATTGCTGATGACCCGTTCGCAGCACAGGGACTTGCCAGCCTGATAAATGCGACAGGTAAAAAGGTTATATGCCTGCCCGGAGGAGAAAATTTTCATCTGCTGCCCGTACTGCGTGCACAGGATGAATGGCGGTTAACAGTTGTCATGCCTCATGATCCTCTGGAATTTATGCGCATGACAGACAGGATTGTCATGCTGGTAAAGTCCAGCTTTCTATCTCCACATATCATTATTCTCAGCCATGCTCCGGCAGGCTGGCTTATTCAGACATTATCGGCTCAGGGTTGTGCGCAGACTGCGCTCTGTAACGTCACTGTGCTTCCATCCAGAATAAGCTGCAGCGAACTGTTGATCATAATGTCGGGAATGGTCCAGACCTCTTTCTTTCGGCTTAAGGCCGACTGTGCTCAAAGTTCTCCGCCCGCTCTCACTCCCTGCGAATATACCGCCGTATACAGCTGGCTTGCTGGTTACTCCTCGCATGCTTTTGCAGCAAAAGCCCGCCGCTCAGTAAAAACCTTTTACGGTCAGCGTTACAGCGGCCTCTGCAAGCTGGCAATTGTTTTTCCTTCACTGAAGCCCCGGCGAAGAGGGACCCCTTTAAAGAAAAATCATAAAGAAAACCTTCATTGCTGACGCAAAGGATGAATATACAGATGAACATCGATAACCGTCTTTGTGCAAGTCTATGTATGTAATTTTAAAAATTTAACATCTTCCTAAAGTTACAGATAAGGCACACCTGCTGAAAGATAAACAGGGACTACATTCTTAGAATTAAAAAGACATATTTTTTTACAATATATTTACGTAAATATGCCAATGGCTATTTAATTCGTTACAGGAGCGGACGTAAATTGGGATAAGAATAATCTCATTTTTTGGTGAATTTCTTGACAAATCATATTTATGAACTATGTAGCGTCACTCTGTTGTCGATGGGTTATTCTTCCGGTACTTTGGCAGGGCTTAGCTATGTCTGACATCACTTGCAGCTCTGATAATCCTGATCCGGCTTCAGCAATGGCGGAGCCGCCTACATATCCCTTTGTAATGTCTCCGGAAACACCGGTCATGAATGGCCCCTGCGGCATCCGCTACGATTTCAATGACGGGGCACGGGTGCTGCTGCCAGAGGGGCGCTGGCGCGTCGCGCTGCTGGACGACGACTCCGGTAACGTTCTGTTCCGGTGCGAAACCGGCGCAGGCTGGGTAACATCCGCCAAGAAATATTTTGTCCGCTTCCGTATTCAGGTGTGGCGCGGGAGTGAGACCACTCCCCTGCTGGACGAAACCCTGTCCCTTAAAAACCGTGACGTGCTGATTTCCTTTCCCACCGGTACCCTGGGTGACCTGCTGGGCTGGTTTCATTATGCGGAGCGCTTCCGTCAGCTTCACGCCTGCCGGCTTGAGTGCACCATGGCGCCAAATATTATCGCGTTGCTGGAAAGCCAGTATCCGGACATCCGCTTTTCGCCGCCCGACGCCGTCCGGAATTCCGCACCTTATGCGACTTATCGCGTGGGGCTGTTTTTTGGCGGCAACGACACGCATCAGCCCGTCGATTTTCGCCAGGTGGGGTTCCACCGCACTGCGGGGTATATCCTCGGTGTTGACCCCAGAGAAGAGGCTCCCCGCCTCGACCTCACTGCACCCCGCACCATCGCCGAACCTTACGTCTGCATCGCCGTACAGTCCACCTGCCAGGCCAAGTTCTGGAACAACGGCCACGGCTGGGCAGAGGTGGTGGCGCACCTGAAATCACTGGGCTACCGGGTGCTGTGCATCGACCGTGAGGCAACCACAGGGCACGGCTTCGTCTGGAACCACATTCCCCGGGGTGCCGAGGACTTTACCGGCGCGCTGCCGTTGCAGGCGCGGGTCGACCTGCTCAGGCACGCCAGCTTCTTTATTGGTCTGGCCAGCGGCCTCTCCTGGCTTGCCTGGGCGGCAAAGATACCGGTGGTGCTCATCAGCGGTTTCAGCCTGCCGAACGCCGAATTTTATACCCCCTGGCGGGTGTTCAGCAGCCACGGCTGCAGCGGCTGCTGGGACAGCACGCACGAGAACTTTGATCACAAAGATTTTTTCTGGTGCCCGCGCCACAAAGGCACGGAGCGCCAGTTTGAGTGCACCCGACTGATAACGGGAAAGCAGGTTATCGGCGTCATTAATCGGCTCCACGCGCAGCTGCGCGGAGAGTAAACCGACGCCACACAGCAGAAACAGTACCCGGCGAGGTACCTGTGCCGGAAAACACTAAAAATGAGAGAGACAGGGATATGAACAGAGCATACCGGATAATCTGGAGCGCGGCGCGCCAGGCGTGGATAGTGGCGTCAGAAAAGGCAGGCAGCGGCGGACGTCCGCCGCTGGCGTTAAAAAAGACAGCTGGCACGATACTGCTGCTGGGTGTGGCTGGAGCGGCCACGGCCACAACTTACAATAACGTCCAGGTGACAAGTGGTAACAATCTGACCCTTAACAATGGTGATATTTCCAACAGTGCATCCATACAAAGCAATGCCCGGCTCGGTATCAATAGTGGCGGAAAGGCATTTTCGACCATAATTAACCAGTTTGCTGCCCAGGATGTCCAGAATGGTGGGAGTGCGGTATCAGCTGCCGTTATGTCGATGGGAACGCAGTTTGTTTACAATGGTGGTATGGCGAGCCAGACAACGGTCAGCTCGAATGGCCAAGAATATATTATGTCGGGCGGCACTACATCATCCACGACCGTCAATTCAGGCGGCTCTCAGTCAGTTTATGGTAATGCTACAGCTACTCTCGTTAATGCAGGGGGGCGGCAGGATGTTTACAAGACTGGAGTAACGAGTGGTACGATCCTCAGTGCCGGGGGAAATCAGTATGTTGCCGGGGGCGGTCACACTTCTGCCACCACTGTTCTCTCCGGAGGAAATCAAAACGTTTATAGCGGCGGAAGTGCCTCCGGAACAGTGATTAATTCCGGAGGCAGAATGTTTATTGACAGCGGCGCTGTGGTTACCGGACTCACACAGTCTGCAGGTGCAGCCCTGAATATTAATGCCAATGCTGTTACTGACGGGAATAACTCACTTGGCCATTTTTCAGTGAGTGGAGGAATTGCAACAAATGTTCTGCTGGAAAATGGTGGGAATTTGTTTGTAAGTGCCGGAAATAGCGCATCAGATACAGTAATTAATAGTAGGGGCATTGTAAATATATACGGCAGTGCCACCTCATCTATTATAAACAATCTTGGTACGCTTTATGTCGCAAATGGCGGAACAACACTTGCTACCACCGTAAATGCGGGCGGAACCGATTATGTAATGACGGGAGGAACGGCAACATCTTCCGTGATCAACCTCAACGGAAAGCAGACTGTATTCGGTACGGCCACTGGTACAAAGCTGAATTCTGGTGGAGTCCAGACTATTAATGTTGGTGGTGTCGGAAATAATACATCCATTTCAAATCAGACGTCACAGGTAATCTTTGGGACGGCTAATTCAGCCTCTGTTTTATCAGGCGGCTCTCAATACATTTATAACGGTGGTACTGCCAGCCAGACAGTCATATCTGGCGGCGGTTTAATGGATATAAAGAGCGGAGGCACGGCGCTCAATGCTTCATTTAACTCGGGAGGCATGCTTCATGCTGAGGATGGTTCATTTGCAGCAGGGCTTACGATGGCCTCTGGCAGTATACTCAGTGCCGGAACGGGCAGTACACTTTCAGGCCTCAACAGCCTTGGTGCGTTTTCCATCAGTGACGGACAGGCAAAAAACGTGCTTCTTGAAAACAATGGCAAGTTAGTGGTCGGTCCTGCCGGCTCCGCAGACGGAACCGTCATTAATAATGGTGGCTGGGAAGTCGTCAGTGGTACAGCTACGGGAACTACAGTTAATTCGGGGGGGCTCCAGTCTGTGATGAACGGCGGCAGCGCTATATCTACCCTTGTCAACAATGGTGGGACCCTTTCCGTACTAAGCGGTGGCATGGCCTCACTGGTCACCATTAAAAGTGGTGGACGTCTTTCTGTAAGTAATGGTGGCGCTGCCACCGACACCACCGTCGCCAGTGGTGGCCTGCTTGATATTGCTGACGGTGGCGTCCTGACTCTGGCCGGCAACAGCTTCAGCAACAACGGTATCACCACTTGGGATACCACCACCACCGCCTCGCTTGATACCAAGCTCACCGGTAGCGGTCAGCTTACCAAGAACGGCACCGGCCTGCTGACACTGGGTGGAACCCTCAGCCAGTCTCAGGTCAACCTCAACGCTGGCTCGCTGGTGATGGACGGGCTACAGGCTTTCACGAACATCATCGCCCAGGCCGGTACCACACTGTCGCTGATTAACAGCGCCACGCTGACCGGTATCATCGACCCGACAGACGTGAACATCGACAGCAGCAGTACCTGGAACATCACCGGCGACTCTCTGGTGGACACCCTGACTAACGCCGGCAGCATCGTGTTTTTGCCGTCACAGGGGGCATTCACGCCGCATACCCTGACGGCAACCAACCTCACCGGCAACGGTGGCACCATCACCCTCAACACCGTGGCGGGCGACAGCAGCTCACCGGTAGATAAAGTGGTCATTGATGGGGGGCGCGCCAGCGGCAGTACCGGGCTGCGCATCCTTAACCGGGGCGGCCTGGGTGCGCAGACCACCGGCAACGGCATTGCGGTTATTCAGGCCATTAACGGGGCAACCACCGACTCAGGCGCGTTCAGCATGACGCAGCCACTGGCCGCCGGTGCCTACTCATACAGTCTGTACCGCAACGCTGACCAGAGCTGGTACCTGACGTCGCAGCAGGTTCAGCAGGCGCAGTCAGCCGGTAATGACAGCACACCCGTTGTGGCCGGCCCGGTTAACTACCGTGACGGCATGTGGAGCTACGCGGCGATGCCGTCACTGTCGATGGACTATGACCGTCTGGTGGCGGGCTCGGCCGATACCCGCTTCCACTACGCGCCGGACAGCCGCGTCTGGGGCCGCGTGGCCGCTGGCCAGCTCCGTCATCCTGACAGCGGCAGCCTCACGGGCGGCAGCGTACCGGAAAGCAGCAGCGCCTACAGCTTCTTCCAGCTGGGCGGCGACCTGTGGCAGCTTGACGGTGCAGACGCCGACTGGCGCGCGGGCGTCTTTGGCGCCACCGGCCTGATGCGCAGCGACGTGTGGCGTGACGGCGGCAGTGCGGACGCCGGCACGGACCGTGACACGGTCTACACCGGCGGCGCTTACGTGTCAGGCCGCAGCCATGCCGGTCTGCATATTGACGGCCTGCTGCAGGCGAGCCGCCACAACCTGAAGGCAGCCTCAAATGACGACACGCGCCTTTCGACCCACGGCAAGGGCTGGCTGGCGTCGGCAGAAGTGGGGCAGGCCTTCTCCGTCAGTCCTGCTCTGGCGCTGGAGCCGCAGTTGCAGTACACCGTGCAGGGCCTGAGCCTGAACGACGGCCAGGACGAGGCGGCCTCGCTGAGCTGGTCTGACAGCCGCCGGCAGTCGGTGCGCGCCGGTCTGAAGCTGGGCACGGCGCAGGACGCGAAGGCAACGCTGGCCTGGTGGGTGACGCCGTCGGTGACGCAGTCGTACGGCGGACACAGCGGGTTTACGGCGTCCGCGCCGGGCGTGGCGGGCTCAGAGGCATCATTCCGGAGTAACCTGTCGGGCACCAGCGTGGGCCTGAACGGAGGTGTGAATGCCCGCATCCGTCAGAACGTGACGCTGGGCGTGCAGGGGGGCTGGTCTGAGTCGCTGCACGGCGGCGAGGCAGGCGGCTATTACGGTCTGGTCAACCTCGGCGTGTCGTTCCGCTAACCCCTTCATCCGCTACCCCGGGCTGTATTGCCCGGGGTTTTTAGCAATAGTCACGTCATCGTTGTTAATTTATAGTTGCTCAAAACTCAGCTTGCGATGCACCGGTGAAGGAAAGCTATTAATTCTAAGCAGTTTGACTCTGAGGTATGATTTACAGTGTAAGTACAGATTTCTCAATCCAGTATCCATTCAAACTGAAGTGATTCAACACTGCGATGGTTGCGCTTATTGGTAAAATACCGTCGATGTATGCTCATGAAGCAGAGATAGTGGTATTTCCATCAAAAAATTGCCATCCCGTTAAATCTCTGTGTGAGACTATTGCCAAAAGTCCTTTAGAAGCCAGTTTAAGCCACTACAGTGGCTCGCACTGGCTTACCAGCTTTGCCTTTATAACGATTTGATGTAACAGACAAGAAAATAACCCAGTAACTGTCATCATCTCTCGCTTTAATGCGCATAACATTCATTATGTTGAAACAAAAGTCTGTTTCGCAGTACATTCGGGCCATGCAGCAAGTGTTTTCAGATCCGCCTGCACCACCCTGATCTGTCGTCGGAATCCCTGTTTCTGCTGTTCAACATCGAGTTTCTTTAGCCCGGCCATGGGATGAGAGTAATAAACTGGGCTGCCCAATAATTATTCGTTCGCACATCTTAATGGTTCCACGCTTGCGTAAGCAGTTTACTAAGCAGCTAGACTCTGCGGATAGGACTTACAGTGTAAGTACTGATTTACCGCTCCAGTCTACATTCAAACTGAAATGGATCACCGCTGCGATGGTTGCGCTTACCGGTAAGATACCGGCAATGTACGCTCATGAAGCAGAAATCGTGGTTTTTTCGTCAAGTGGTACTCACCTAAGGCCGACTTTTCCAAATGGAACTTCGAAAAAATTAACTAAATTCACGCCGTTATGACGGTTTACCAGCATCGCTGGATTTTTACTGGGCAAACAGCGCAGTAATGCACTTGCATTGTACAGTGCATTTGCATTATATTCGTCTTGCATGTCATGGATGTATGCAACCGATACGCAGTACTGGGGTGACAACAGGTCACCCTCTTCTGGGTACGAATTGAATTGAGCTCTTGCTGAGCATGGAAAGCCTCCAGCAGAGACCCTCTTTAAATGCCGGACAGTATCAAAGCAATCTGATACCGGGCCCACGTTGGCAACAACGAAGTTGAACTCATGATTGTCATCAATAATATCGGTCGCTACAGCAAGTGCCCGCCGGTAAACGTACACAGTTCAGAGTTAAGAGGTTTATTGAATGGTTAATAACTTTAAAATGGCGGACGTGTCACTGCGTGCTGAGTCCCGACTCACAGAACGCAGTCAGACAACGATCCCTGCAGCGATACGCGACGCTTTGCATCTGAAGCCCGGCGAGTACATTCATTACACTCTCCTGGCTGGCGGCAAAGTCATTATGTCCCGGAATGAAGATGAACAAGACGACCCTGTCGTGTCGCAGTTCCTCGATTTTCTCGAGAAAGACATGATGAAAAACCCGCAGAATATTCACCAGGTGCCAACCGCATTCTGGGCGGGCATTCAGACACTCACTGCAGGAGTTGAAGTCGATTTGGACGCGCCGCTTACTGACGATTAATTTTACGGTAAAAGAGAGGGCGCATGGAAAGTTTAGAACTGAATGGCTGGAAAATCTGTTTTCATGATAGTTTCCTGAAGCAGATTAGTTCACTGGCACAAGATGTGGCGGAACTGCAAAAATCCAGACCTGACGAATATCAGCGCAAGAAGGAGACAAAGCTTCTGGCGGCGATTGAAAAGGTCATAAAGGACAAAATATCAGTTAATCCCCTTGATACGCAGTTTCGGCAAGGTGACACCCTCGGCCATAATAACAAGCACTGGTTCCGGGCAAAGTTTATGCAGCAGTTCAGGCTGTTTTTTCGCTGCAGTGAGGAACATAAAATAATCATAATTTGCTGGGTAAACGATTTCGATACCCTACGTGCTTACGGTTCTAAAAACGACGCCTACAAAGTATTTGCTTCAATGCTTAAAGCAGGTAATCCGCCTGATGACTGGGAAGAGCTTGTGAGCCAGACCAAATCGGCAGGCTCAATTCCGGGTTTTCTGCAGAAGCAGGAATAGTTAAGTCTGACTTTGAGGTTTTCGCCCCGAGTAAACAAGTCTGGGCGGGCCTGCAACTGTCGGCGTCGTCAAATTCTGCTTTGTTAAGGCGGCGGCTCCATAAGCTGCTCAATGGCAACGATGAGAGCTGGTTCAATGTCGGCGTTCCGCTCCAGCTTTGTCCCGAGTAAAAGCATAAGAGCACCTTTGATCTCTTCGCGGCTGATTACGTCACCCTCACTCGCTTTCCTGAGACAAACCATGCCGGCCAGTCTGCACGCTTCCCGGTAAGTTGATCTGATTTCGTCATCATCAACGTGCTGCATGAGGATATCTCCTGCACTGAATCAGGTTTTATGCGCGACAGCGCATGAAGGCGCCAGCTGATGCCCGCCAGGGTGAACTGGCCACATGGCGCCGGTAGCCCGGCGAAGCCGGTTACGGTTTGATAGATTCTGCCTGTCGGGCACTTCGTCCTGCAAAGCCAGACCCGTTTTCCGCCGCACGAAAGCCACTGTACGCCGTCGGAGTGGTCACGACAAGGCGTAGCCGCAGTCGGGGCGTATCTCCGCGTCAGCGGGCCGTCAGGGCCGCTTACGGGCGTGTTCACTGTACCCTGAAGCGAGACTACTCACAGCGACACCAAAGCATTAGTTACAACACCCATTAATCAGCCACTGCAGTTCCGGCCCTGCGGGCCGGGCGGCCGGGGCTGGTCAGTGGGGGCGATGGGTTATCAGGTCCGGCTCCGGTCCCTGCCTGGTGGGGCACTCGGGGTTCAGGACTGCGCCGGTGCTGTTTACAGTGAATGAATGTATGCTGTAACTAAAGTAATGTGCTTTTGGGGCCCGCGTCAGCGGGAGCTACTTCCCGTTCTGAGCGGCGCGGACGCCTGCGGCCGCTGCGGGCGAAGGCCTTTTCCACTTATCCACAGTGTCGCGGGTGACAGAGATCATTCCGGATGTATCCGGAAGAGCTTAAAACAGTGTTTACGAATGTTTTGCAGATTATCCGGTATCCGTTTGCTGCTTTCTGAGGTTATCCCGTTGCGGATTTCTGTGAATAAAAGGACGGCGACGGGGTTTTGCGCACGCTGCCGGCGCATGAACGACGTCGCGGCCGGCATGAAACGGGAATAATGGCGGAGACGTGGCCGGAGCCTGAAAAAAAACCACGGCAAAAGCCCCGGTTAAGGGGCATGGTCTGTATGTCGGGTGTTACGCGTCAGACGCGGGTGTCGTGTGTCTCAAACAGCTGCATCTGGAAGAGCTGCCGGATGGCCAGCTTCTCAAGACGCTCATCCGTGCAGTACAGCAGCTCGCCTGCGGGCAGCGTTTTACGCAGGTGTTTCATCA
>Ga0157359_1000218_pt1 | contig 19239 bp, 18 predicted proteins | sample AttcapACBM3_FD_111482 | JGI IMG/M metagenome (GOLD analysis project Ga0157359, IMG submission 111482) | Fungus gardens microbial communities from leaf cutter ant in Botucatu, State of São Paulo, Brazil - Atta capiguara ACBM3 | ecosystem: Host-associated > Fungi > Mycelium > Unclassified ...
AGACTGAGTTGAATAGGAGTATCTCTGCCATGGAAGACGGAATACCCAGATAGTTGCAGCACTACCATGAGATGTGTTGTGAGAAAGGTGGCTACCATAGAAGGCAGGCTTGTATGATTCAGAGGTGGTTTCACCATGGGAATGTTATTTCCAGACAGGTGGACTTGCATATGACACAACTTCTAAAAACCCAACCTTTCTAATCTTCCACACATATTTTCCTGGTTTTACAAATAAATCATTTTCTGTCATCCTCCTCAGTACTTTTCTACAGTATTGTCATGTTTCTTCTCTGTCTCTGTTACAACCATCACATCATCAATAAATGCTACTGCATCTTCTATCTCTATTATATTTCTTAACAAGTCATTCATCATCACCTAAAATGTCACTAGTGAGCTTGTTAGTATAAAAAACATTACTATTGGCTCAAAAACACCTCTGATATTGAGAATGCTGCTTTTCACTCATCTCCTTTTTTTTTATTTAATATAAGTGGCAATGGATAATTATTTTTGATCATCCAACTGTTCAAATATAGTCCTGCACTATTCTCTTCTTTCCATCCTTCTTTGGCACAAAGAACACTAGTGATGTCTGTAGTAATTTTGATGGTTGAATATGCCCCTTTCTTAACTGATCTATCAAAAACTTCTGTACTTTCTTCCTCTCTATTCTAGACAATGAATATATCTTCTCTTTTTTCAGAACAAACCCTTCTCCAAGATCTATAGCATAATCCTATATCTTCCTCATTGGTATCCTTTCTGACTTCTTCTTCTCAAATATTTATGGAACTTTCTGGGAACTATTTTTTCTACTTATTAGAAATGCAAAAATTGAACTCTATTTTATTTCTCTTCTCTTTTATTTTTCTCCTCTTTTCTTTGCTGCTATTCTATTTTTGGAACTAGAGTTATGGATCAGTGGAATGTCACAGGTCACACTGTCACATGATCATATGCCATGATGAAAAATAGTAGAAGATTCTGGAAGGAATGATGTTATATCATGTGTATAACATATAATAGTCTTAAGACAGACACATAGTCATTTAGAATAGGTTAAAGTAGTAGTGCATGGACTAGTAGTCTAAGGTATATAAGGTAGACAATTCTATATAGAGTTCTCTATCAAGTTCTCTTGTGTTAACTCTAAATACAAGGTTCTATTTATCAATCAACTCTAAGATCTTTGAGTTATAACACTACTATCCTTGCTATCTCTATCTCTTACTCAATTGTTATTTTTCTAAATTCTTTCTTGTTCTTCTCTCCTTGCAATTTTTCTTTCTTCTGTTCTTTCTCCTTTTGCTTCTGCCATTCTAGCTTTGTCTGCTTTGTCTTCTACTGATTTCCACACTCATTTGAACATCTTGTCATCTTCATTTTTCTATTCTTCCAATTGATTTCATGATTATGGCATGCTAGCTATAACATTCCCAATATAACACTCTACTTCTGTTCTCTTATTATATCTATTTCAGTTCTTTTCTTATATCTTTTATAAAACAATTCCACTATTAGAAACAGACTAGCCACTGAACCAGTTACACTAAAAGTGCACAATGTTAAGCTTAGCTTTGACATCTAGCTGGTATTATATATGTACTTCATACTGTACTTCTGACATCCATTGCCATTGTGTGCTCAATTAGTCTTTCATGATTAAAAATATCATTCATATTTCTCACATATATTGGCCTATCCAACTTCTTCTTTCTAAACTTCTTCTTCCTTGTAAATTCCAAACTGGTTACTAATTCTGTTACCCTACTGTCTATTAACACCTCCACTACAATTTCTTCCTCATCATCTTTCTGCTTTAACCCTATCTTCACCATTACTTCTCTCAACAACTTTCTTACTTCTACTGATTTTTTCTTTTTTCTTTCCTTCCTTCAATCTTTCTTCTCTCAACATTATTTTTCTATCTTTCTTCACTTCTCCTCTAATCTCTTCTCCCACATTCATTAATCTGCTTGTTGATACTTCAAATTTATTATTTGAGGGCTGATATTCTGATCTCCCATTTTATATTCTTCTACTCTTTTCTATTTTCTTCTATTTCTACAATAATGGGCAATATGCCCAAAGTTTCCACAAAAAAATACTTTCTTTCCATTATTGCTCTTTTTCTCTCTTCTTCTTTCCCATACTTCTTGCCATCTCCACTTCTTTTCTGCTTTTCTTTCTTCTCTTATCCTTATTTCTTCTACTCTTTTCCATTTGTCATCTATCCTCTTTCTCTCTTCTCTTTTTCTTATTCTTTTCTATTCTTCTTTCTCCCACCTTTTATGATATTATCATCTCCTCCACTCTCTTTCCTATTCTTTTCTATTCTTTTCTGCATTTCTCTTTCTAATGTTATCAACTGTTTTTGTAAATTTAATATTATTTTTCATCACTTGTTGCAGCAATCTCATTGCTTTCTCCTCTTCTATATCTCTAATCAATCTCTCCATGCTTATCTGATCAAAAGTATTTCTTTCCATAATGTTTGACAACTTAGTGATATTCCGAGAATCTCTTTGTAAGTGCTAGCTGGTATTCTTCTTATCCAACCTTACACTGTCTACTGACTACTTATCTACTACTCTATTAACTACTGCCCTAAAAACACTGACTAATATCCCTAAGAAGGAAATCCCTAAACTAGGTATTTCCTTACTGGATAACACTGTTTCTTTGTGTAAAAAGATCACAATAAATCTTCAGCATAAGACTTCTACATAAAAAACAACAAGTACACTAATACAATACTACCCACTAAAACAATAAGTATGTTTAGCTGATGGCCTAAGTCTGGTCACCAATGTCCATAACAACTTTTGAGTAGCTGCTCCCTATCCTAGGGTCTAGCTATATGAAGTTTGTGGCAATTAACTATGCTGGTTATATACCAAGGATGATAAGAGAGTAAAGTAAGAAGACTGTGAGATGCAGTGTCCCTAGGAGTAGTTAAGTTGTAGCAATTACTAACCAAAATAGTTAATAGTAGTCTTATATTACAAAAAGTTTCATGGAGATTATAAGAGAACTTGATAAGAAGTTTCTAATATATTCTTACTCTATATATACTACAAGTACATGGTTTGTGCTAGTAATAAATAGCTTTACCCTAATGTTCATACATTAGCTATGTAGTAAACATACTATAAATATGTATCTTGACATTATTCTTCTAGCTTTTTCTTCTAAATTCTAGGTCTATAATATCATGTCATGTGATATATTGTGTAACAGTGGTTATGTGTCTCTTCATTGTTTAAGAAATAATCAAAAAACAAACAAGGAAAAAAATCAAATAGATAAAAAGAAAAGAAAATTAAAATAAAATATAAGAGTTCAAGTATACTAAGATATCTTAGTCTAATAATTAACTTAGACTTGTGCTATACTTATCTTATTTCCTTTCAAACTTCTCTCATTCAAAATATGACCATATAATGAATAGGCTAGGTAAAATATTATTTATTAAAGCTAAGGTCATTATCTATGTAGTACTATTTCTGGCTCTTTTCTATCTTATAAACCACTAAGTTTAGTTTTCTGTTCTACATTTTATGGTAGTAGTATAATAGTAAAATACTTTATTCAAATATCATCTAAAGTTTCTAAACACTTATGACTTCTTAATATAAAACTAATTCTCTTATAAATAAGTTATTTCTTTGTCAGTAACTACTAGCTATATTAACTATTAGTAATCTAGAATATTGATATATATAATATACAAAGAAAACTTAATAAAGTTTTTATTAGATTATACTATCTACTTATATTCTTCTAGTCTAATTTATATAAGAAGAAACTATTTGTGAGAAAATTATAGAAGCTATCAGAAGAGCATAGAAATATTATCTAATACATATGAATGTAAATCCTAGGTAATCTTGGCTTTAGTAGATACACTGTATTCCTGCATGTTACAATAGTCATATTTGGAAAGAGAATATTATTAAGAAATAGGACATAGAGAAAGTTAAACTTTCGAGCATAGTACTGCAGCAACTACTAATCAAAATAATCAATAATGTACTAAATAAGCTTATAGAGATTACAAGAAAACTTGATAAAGAGTTCCCAATATCTTCCTATGCTTTATATACTATTGGTATATAGTCTATGCTAATAATAAATAACCCTACCCTAATGTTCATGTATCAGCTATGAATGTATCATGTATACATTATAAGATGAACATACTATAGACATATACCTTAACATTATTTTTCTAGCCTTTCTTCTAAGTTCTAGGTCTATGACTGTGGTCATGTGTCTCTTTATTGTCCAAGAAGAAAAATTAAAATTAAAATAAAATCAAAATAAATATAAGAGTTCAAGCATACCATAACACATAGTTATTCAAAACAGTATACTACACTAGTTGATTTTTAAGCTGAGGAGTTATAGAATATTTATATATCTTAAATACTAGTACTAAGACTATTTGAGAATTAGAGACAGATAACTATTCTGAATATACAGAAATCAAGTCCAGAGCTTCTAAAGATCATAAGGAACCATATGATCAGTAATAGAGTAATTAAATATAAAAGAAAACCAGATAGATTCATACTGAAAGAAGATGGATAAACAAGAAAGAAGATATTCTCTTTGATAAATATTCTAAGTGAATTGGATGTTAGAGAAGCATTATTCATGATATAGTTGGATTGATCAGATTGTTAGAGCTGAAGATGGTGGACTTTGTTTTTATTTTTATTTATTTTTATATTTTAAACTTAGAGTTAGAAATTAGTATAATATTACAGTCACAAGTCACATGAAAGGATATAGAAGGTTCTAGAATAATGATATCATACAGTGTTGGATGTGGTTTATACCTTGTTATCTGAGATTTAGTAAGATATCTTCAAAGTCCAAATATTATCATAGTATACTTAAACCCTTATATTTTCTTTTATATTTTCTTTTATCTCTTGAACAATGAAGAGGCATGTGACCATAGTCACATGATGCATCACATGATATCATAGAAATATAGTAGAAGAAAATAGAACAATAATATCAAGGATATAGCTATAACATATTTGTCTTGTGGTAATAGTATAGTAGACTTATAAATAATATATGCAGTTTAGGATAGGATTATTTATCATTAGCACAGACCATATGTCAGTAGTATAAGATTACTTAGTATACTATTAACCATTTTAGTTAGTAGTAGTAGAACTTGACCACTCTTAGAGATATTGTATTATATAATCTTCTTTTTCTTACTCTTTACTCATTCTCAGTGTGCAACCAATATAGTAAATTGTCACAAACTTCATATAGCCAGACTCTAGGCTTAAAGAGAGCTAATTGTTCAGTATAAACAGTTGTAGATGATAGTGACCATACTCAGGCCACTATCTAGACATTACTCATTGTTTAAGTAGATAGTATTAAAGTAGATTATATATATATTTGTATAGAAGTCTTGGGCTAAAGATCCATTATGCTTTCTATATAGAGAAATAGTGTTATTCAGTAAGAAAACATCTAGCTTAGGAATTCTCTTCTTAGAGATATTATCTAGTATTTATTAGGGCAATAGTTAGTAAGATAGTAGACAGGTAGTTATTAGACAGTATAAGGTTGGGTAAAAAAATACTAACTAGCATATATAAAGAAATTTTGGTGGAAATATCACAATATGTTATTAAATATCATGGCAACAAGTATGTTATAATTCAATAACCTTAGGGTTGATCAATAAAAGGAACCTTATATTAGAGTTAATACAAGAGAACTTGATGAAGTCTTTAGTATAATGTATCTATCTTTATATACTAACTACTAGTGGTCCATGCTCAACTATTTCTAGTCTGCCCTAAAGACCATATGTCAGCTATAAGGTTAACATATATTGTACATGTTGTATAACATTATTGTTCTTGAACTTTCTACCATATTTTATATGACTATGCGATCATGTGACTGTTACTGTGACCATGTCATCTGATGTGACTGATGTGTGACAGTATGATCATGATATCACTCTAATTTTTTTTAAAAATCAACAATTTATTACATGGAGTGTGAGGGCAGCCCATGGTACAAAAGAGGCAAATATACATGGAGTAAGAGGAAAATAAAAAGAGAAAAAGACGAGATAACAAAAAGGAAACGAGAACTAATCGAATCAAATAGAAAAGAAAAAGAATAACAGATAGTGCTTTGTCTAAGGACTACTTAGAACAAACAAAGAAGAACTATCAGTAAGAGTAAATGCAGCTGGATTAGTCACTAGGAACATGACAAAATGGTCCAGAGAATCTCGTCTAGAGTTCTAGTACCCATTGAATCTCTTACAGTTGTGAAGTATGTGTCTTCTTGATTCAATCAAAAAGTTGCCACATAGATCTTTAAATTCTTTCTTATGGAAGAATCTAAGTCAATATTCGCCAATTGGAGCATGGTTAGTGATTGCTCTTATGGCTCATACACATAATAAATTAGAGTGGCTGAATGGTTGTAGTCATAGACCTCCTTTAGTATAAGAAGGTTTAATAGCATTGAAATTGCTATTCACTAAATCAAGGAATTGTCACCCTTTTCCATCCAAGGCTTGGAAGGTCATTTTCCAAGTGTTGATAATATCATCATAATCAACTTTTTTGCAATAATTCCAAGATATCTTGCTAGGAAAGGGGATGAATGATTTGGAATCCCTATCAACTGCTTTGTAAAGGTTCTAGTTGAGTTGGCTGGAACACTCTCAGAATTCAATTGAATTGCGTTGATTTTTGGTGAAAAATTGATGGAGATTGCTAAGGATGGCCACAGCTTGACCTTGGCAAGGATGTGATGTTATGTCGAATATTTTCTTAGCTGCATAGATGGAATCAGTGACAACAACAATTTTGGAAACATTCTTCTTGGAACATGCCTGATTGATACTACACCTAATTACGAAGAGTTTCACTTCAGTGGTCATGACAAAGACAGCATGGTGCAATGTTTTGATTAATGGCTGGTTGGCTATGTGTATGTGTGAAATGGATGTAGCAATGTTGTTCTTGATGTTTATATCTGATACAACAATGGCAGTAGAGCTGGATGAAGATGCTTCAAGAACCATATTGTCTAGTTGTTGGCAGCGGATTTTTTTGTTTTTGTTTCTAATATATAAATTAAAAGAAAATTGGTCTGAAGAATTGTCAATTATTCTAGAGCCCAGAGAAAGTTCTGAATAAAGAGGGGAAAAGGAGGGAAAAATTCCATATGCCTTATCATTTAAGTCTACCGAGTATCCTTTGACGTTAGCTCTTTAATGACTGGTGAGAGATTTGAGAGATACAAAGTAGTGATGCTTAGGTAACTTGAAGAGTGAGTCCATAAGCAAGTGAATAATATGATTGGGGGGGGAGCCAATGTACATAATTGTGATCTTCCCGTGAGTTTTTGAAGATGAAGTTTTATAGGGATGAGACCAGCAACTGCTTCGATATCTTCCAAAGGAGACATCTTGAAAGCACCTAGTTGTTACAACCTTAAGCTAAAGCTCAGGTTGCACTTAGGCAAAGACTTGAGAAAGGATAAGGGATGTATAGAAGTGGTAAAGCATAAGGATACAGGATAGTATCTATACTATATATACTAGTTAGAAGAGAAACAATGTGTGGTACATGAGGTTGATAACATGAGGAAACAATAAGAATAAGGTGAGGTTGTAGTATCTACTATATGAGGCGCTGACTGAGACTACTTGTGGCACAGCCAATCATGTTGTCATACCCTTGACCCTTCTTCATGCTGTCTCCAGGAGGCATTGATCATAACACTAGTATTCAAATGGTGGCTCTTTTCTGCATTTTGTTCAGGATTTTCAGAGGGTATGAGAGAGGAGCGCAGTTGTAGAACTATAATTAAAAACTGTACAGAGCAATGGAGAGGATACAGCATCTGTAGAGGAGGCATTTTTGTGTTGGGATAATGCCATGTGATGAGTTACCCAAAATCTTCATACACTTGACTGTGGATATAACTCTGTTATAGTAGAAGTCAATATGTTGATGAAAGGAGAGCTTTCTATTGAAGATGAATCCAAGATATTTCCACAAGGTTTTGGAAACAAGAACAGGGCCTCCAATGGAGAAGAGGTTGAGAAAAGGCAGGTCAAAAAGACCATACAATCTGTTGAAGTGAAAAACTTTAGTTTTTGAATGTTCAGCAATAAGACCAAACTTGTCCAGAAGCTTGGTCATTACATTGTAGCTACAGAAGAGATAAGAGTTAGAAGAGATGAGAGATTTGTCCTGAGAAATGAAAAGTCCATCATCCAGAAACAAAATGACAGATACTGGAATGTTGAGATTTTTGAGACGACTTTCTAAAATATAAAGAAAAGAAGAAAGATAAAGAGCAGACAAAATAGGAGACAGAGCAAACCCTTGGCCTACTCCAACATTTACTTTGAACATGGAGGATGAAAAGTTGTTCCACACATAGTTGGTCTTTCTATTAGTGAGATAATTGGTAAAGAACTTGACTATATGGCTGTCTAGGCCTGCTTTCTAGAGAATACAAGTAAGAAAACAATGATTGAGGGATGAGAAGAATTGCACAATGTCAAATGCTAAGATGCTGGTAGAAAGGTTCTTGACCCAGCCCAAGCAGATGATATGTATAAGAGTTACTCCCACATCGGTGGTAGACTTGAACTTTAGTCCTCCTAATTGACTTGGATGAATGAAGTTGTTGGCCACAACTGTTATGATTCAAAGCTCAAGATGTTAAGCAATGAAACAACTCTTATATTGAGTAACACAAGAGAACTCGATAGAGTTCCTAGTACAAGCAGTCTACCTTATATACTACTACTCATGGTCCATGCTCACTACTATGCACCCTACCCTAAACAACCATGTGTATGACATGAGGCCAACATATGTTGTTCATGTTGTATGATGTCACTTTATTCCAGAACCTTCTACTTCATTTTCTCAAGTCCTGTAATCAGTCTTGTGACTATGCCATCAGCTTGTGACTGATGTGATGGCGTGACTGATAAACCCTAACCCGAGTTGTTCTAAAAATGGAAAATAAAAGAAAAAGACAAAGAAAAAATAAAATAAAGTGAAAAGAGAAAATAAAAATGAAGTCCACCATCAACGATCTTGACAACAACCTGGAATTGGAGCCTCTCTCCAATGACCTTTTCAATAAGTTTGCCCAGCATATTGAGAAGCATGATAAGATGGAAAGATTTAGGATGATCATATGATAGCTTGTTAGGTTTGGGGATAATAACTGTTGACAACTTCTTGAAGTGACTCAGCCAATACTCTAGATTTATACAAGTGTTCACAATGTTAACAATGTTGTTAAGGCATTTATCTTGCTTGAGAATGGTCCTAAGATGGTTCTACGATAATTTGTCCAGACCAGGTATTGAAGAGTTGTTATAGTTGTTGATAGCACACTTGAATTCTTTCTTAGAAAAGAGATCCCACAATGTTTTCAGTTTGTAATTGATCTCGTCTAGGACCCTGATGTCAACATGACAATTGAGGGCAGTGTTGAAGGTAGAGTGGAGAGTATTCTACAAAGAGTTAAGAGTGAGACACAGCTGATTGTTGTACTTGATTGCTTCAATGGCTGGTAATTTACATTTGTTGACCCAGCTCATTAGTTCCTAGAGGCCTCAACTTTTATTGGCTGTCTCTTGGATCTTGGTATCAAAAAAGGTTCATTTAGTAGACTTGACTAATTTCTTAAAAGATTTCCAGTCTTCAATACTTCTTGTCATCCTGTACTTGTTCAATGCCCAATTATACTCTTTGTTCCACCATTGCTTGGAGTGTTTCATTATTCTGATACATTTGGCATTCTTCTCCCATGCCCAATTGATTCTCAACCCAAATAAATTGACTAGATTTTCTAGCTTAACATTGTCAGTTAGGTTTGAGATGTCAAGGGTTCTGATGATCACAGAAGCCTCTTTGACAAATGTGACTTCTTCTTTGCTCTCTTTTAGTATTGAAAGTTTGGATGAGGTGATGAATTCTTCAGTGATGGGGATTGTAATTGTGAGGAGAGCATAATTGGATGATAAATGCCAGTTGGGGTAAATCAAGTGGTTGTTGAGCTCAGTAGATCCACTACATAAAAACATAAGGTCTATAACTGAGTTAGATTCTCCATTGGTATCAGAGTATCTAGTGAGTAAGGGGTTAATTGGGGTCAATAAGTCCAGATTGAAAGAGTCAGCTATGATAATAAGATCATCACTGATAGAAGAATGGTGTAGAAATGAAGGATTCTATAAACTATCTCTAATATTGAAATCTCCAGTCATGATGAGCATGTTGCTGATGTTAACCTCAGTATCCTTGAGATACTTTAAGGCTGAATGAGAAGAGTCTAAGTGGACATTCATAATAAATAAGCAGATGTGATTGTTAATGAAAGAGATGAGTAAAATATCTTTGTGGTAAATAATGTCATTTCGAAGAGAAAAAAAAAGAGATAAAAGTCTGATGTTAATGTATACCACAACTCTAGAAGCATCAGATTGGCTTAAAGGTGTTCTGGTGAATGAAAGCCAGTTAGAGTGGTGAGTTGTCCCAACTAATACTTCACCTTCTTAATTTGAGGTACTTGGTATCATGTGGATGACAGACCAAGGCTGTTCTTGGATGAAGATAATGTTGAAATCTGTTTGATTCTCAAGGATAGTATTGACAATTAGTGAATTCTTCTGAACATTCTAAGAGAAAACCTTTAAATGGTCACAAATTATTGTTGAGAGTTATTGTTCATGACTGAACCAATTGATTTGGACCTGTTTTCACAGATCTCAGCATATTTCTTCTGGTGCCAATCTCTGTTAAACCTATGTCTCTAAAAGGGACATGAGTTTGAATCAGCTTGATGATCGCCTCGACAGTTAGAGCATTTAAAGGAATGAGGGCATGGTTTGCCTTTTTTTGTTTCAAGGTGAGGAGGATTTGTCTTAGGGTTAGCTTTGTAACACTAGCCAAACTCATGATGGTTTTCAGACTTGTGAGGCTCATTACACTTGACACATTTGGCCCCTTGGATTCTACAAGAGAATGTGGAGTGACCCTATTTCCAGCAATTTTTACATTGCAGAACCCCAGGGTTCATGTTAGCATCTCTAACAGTCGTGATGAACTTACTGACATTGAAGCATCGGTTAATGAGGGTCTTGGCTTTACTGCTACTTTGGACGTCCCATATATCAATCCAAATAATCACCATGTCTGATTTAAGCGATACTTTGATGACACATAGTTTGGATGTAAGAGTAATGTTGTCGAAAATATGGTTTTGTTTGATGATAGTTTTGACATCATTTGGGGTAAGGCACTCTTGAGCATTACCATGAAAGAAAAGGGGAATGCCTATAATCTTGAGATAAGATTTCAATTGTGGTAATTGGGAAACTTCAACTTGAGGGGTATCAATATTGTTGGAACTCTTAACATATTTTTCAATAAGTTGTAAGTCTGATTGGAGAAATACTTTATTAGTGACAATTGTTATACCTAAAGAGTTAGAATGGATGAAGCTCACAAGAACCTCAGATTTTGCGTTTCTGAGAGTCCTGTTGATATTAGTAACATGTAACGAAGAGTTCTTCATGAAGTTGGAAATGTTGTCACTACCCATGAAAATGATGACTTGCTTTCTCAATGGACTCTTAGTAGTTATCTAAATGTGAGGTTTGGGTTTGAGGTTGCCTTTAACTATGTTGTTGATATAATCAATTTTTTGTGTACCGATAGAGAGGAAAGCTTCTTTGATCTTAATGACCTCAGATGTACTGATGTTCTGTTTTGATGCCTGAGCATATAATTTGGGAGCCAGTTTAGAATTGCCATCCATTTTGTTACTCTTGAAGTATTTCGAGATAGCATTGATTTCCCTCTAAGATTTTGCAGGAAGAGGTGGAATAGGCAGAGGGATTCATTCTATTTGCACAGGCTTGAGCTTGTTGACTTCTTTGTTGTTCTTACCAATAGCTAGTTGGATTTTTGGAGTAAATTTGGCAGAAATTTTCCTCCTAAGCAAGTTAGACTGCTTGTCAGCATTAAGAGAGTTCCAGTTGGCATTATATACTAAAGAGATAAGATTCCATATGGCCTTGCCAATACCGTTAAATTCTCCAACTTCATTTGTCTTCAAAGAATCAATCTGTTTGTTGGATATGTACTTAGTCATAAAGTTGAGAGAGTCATTGATGTTCTTAGTATCTGAAGCTAAGTGTTCCATAGATCCATGAAGAGAAATGGGGTGGAAACTACCATCCCAGAGTTCTGGTTCAGCAGGTGCATGTGTCAAGATCGTTGATGGTGGACTTTATTTTATTTTCTCCTTTCACTTTATTTTATTTTACTTTTCTTTTTTCCTTTTTAATTTTCTATTTTTAGAACAACTTGGGTTAGGGTTTATCAGTCACGCTGTCATATCAATCACAAATTGATGGCATAGTCACAAGACTGATCACAGGACTTGGGAGAATGAAGTAGAAGGTTCTGAAACAAAGTGACATTATACAGTATGGACAACATATGCTGGCCTCATGTTATACTCATGGTTGTTTAGGGTAGGGTGCACAGTAGCTAGCATGGACCATGGGCAATAGTATATAAGGTAGACTACTTTGTATTAGGAACTCTATCAAGTTCTCTTGTGTTACTCAATATAAGAGTTAGTTCATCGCTTAAACCCTTGACCTTTGAAACATAACAGCATGTGGGTTATATGGGAGCTGTATATTGATAACGTTATTGTCCTCATTGTGCATAGTGGAGCCATGTTGAGGGTTAAGTTGTTGTTCTTTATTAAGAACATGTTGTAGTGTTGGTATAGGTACATTGAGGCTATCACCTTGAAGCCTCATGTTAGTTGGGTATTCAGCTGCCTTGCTAACTCGAAGTGTCTTTTCTTGTTCATCCTCATAGGACAAGGCAGGGGAATTGTCATGATATCACTCTAATCCTAATCCTAGATCCAAGAATAAAGAAAATTAAAATTAAAATAAAATAAAATAAAAAAGCTAGAGTTCAAGCTTTATATATCTGACAAAGTATGTTGAAGTACTCAAGAGCAAAGTAATGAATATAGGAGAAGAAAGTGAAGGAGAAAGGAAGAAATATAGGAAAACAGTATTAAGAGAAAAAAGATTAAAAGAAGGAAAGAAAGAGAAAAGGGAGAAAATAGTAGAAGTAAGAAAGGTAGAAGGAGAGAAATTGTTGAGAGAAGTAATAGTGAAAATAAAGTTAAGCAGGAGAATGATGAAGAAGGAATTGTGGTGGAGATATTATTAGACAGTGGTGTAACAGAATTGGTGATGAGTTCAGAATTTGTGAGGAAGAATAAGTTGAATAGGCCAATTTATATAAGGAACATAGATGGTATCTTTAATCACAAAGGACTGATAGAATATACAGTAGAGGTGGAATTATTTTTACTAAGGGCATAAAGAGAGAATAGAGATAGATATTATAGGTGTTATATTGAAGATGCTATAGCTAGCATACTACAACCTTGAAATAAATTGAAAGATAGGAGAAGTAAAGATGACAAGATGTCTAGATAAATGTGGAAAGCAGTGGAAGATGAAGCAAACAAAGCTAGGATGGCAAAAGCAGAAAGAGAAATAATAAAGAAGAAAAAGATGCAAAGAGAGGAGAATAGTGAATTTATAAAACCAACAATTGAGAGAGAGATAAAGATAGCAATGATGGTAGAAGAGAAGCAGGAGAAAGAAGAAAACTTGATAGAAATTAGAACAGTAGAAGAAATGGTCCCAAGAAGGTTTCATAAGTATTTAAAGATGTTTGAAAAGAAGGAGTCAGAGAGAATGGTAATAAGGAAGACTTGGGATCATACCATAGATCTCAGAGAAGGATTTGTTCCAAAAAAGGGGAAGATATGTCTATTGTCAAGAATAGAGAGAGAGAAGGTTTAGGAGTTTGTGAAGGATCAGTTGAGTAAGGTATATATCTGACCATCAAAATCATCATAGACATCACTAGTGTTTTTTGTGCCAAAGAAGAATAGAAAGAAGAGAATGGTGTAGGACTATCAATATTTGAACAGTTGGATGATCAAAAATAATTATCCATTGTCACTGATATCAGATTTGATAGATAACATAGGGAAGAAGAAGGTATTTACAAAGATAGATCTTAGGTGGGAGTACAACAATGTGAGAATAAAGGAGGAAGATGAGTGGAAGGCAGTATTCTCAATATCAGAGAGTGTCTTTGAGCCAATGGTAATGTTCTTTGGACTGACAAGCTTACCAGCAATCTTTCAGCCAATGATAAATGACTTGCTAAGAGATATGATAAAGTGGAAGAAGTATTGAGAAAAATAGTAGAGAATGATTTGTTTGTAAAATCAGAAAAGTACATATGAAAGGTTAGAGAATTTGGGTTTTTAGAAGTTGTGATAGGACCAAATGGTGTAAATATAGATAAGGAAAAGGTTTAAAGAGTAGTGGATTAGCCAGTGTTAAGAGGTGTGAAAGATGTGCAGAAGTTTTTGGGATTGGCAAATTATTATAGATAGTTTGTCAAGAATTTTGCAAGGATAGCAAAATCCCTTTATGAGATGACAAGAAAAGATGTGAAGTGGAATTGGAGAGAGATAGCAGAAAGTGTTTGAAGAGTTAAAGGAGAGGTTTATGACAGAGCTAGTCTTAGTAACACCAGACTTGAACAAAGAGATAAGAGTGGAAGCAAATGCATCAGATTTTGATATGGATGGAGTATTGTCAATGAAGTGTGAGGATGAGAAGTGGAGATAGGTAGCCTATATTTTCAAGTCATTGAATGAAGCTGAAAGAAATTATAAAATTTACAATAAATAAATGTTGGCAATTATTAGATGTTTAGAGGTATAAAGGCATTTTTTAAAAAGTACCAAGAGTCAGTTTAAAACCTGGACCAACTACAAAAACTTGAAGTATTTCATGAAAGCTCAGAAGTTGAATTAAAGACAGGCTAGATGGGCCTTGTATTTGTCAAGATTTGATTTTGCTTTAAAGTATGTAGCTAGCAAGAGTATAGAACAAGCAAATAGTTTGAGCAGGAGAGCAGATTGGGTAGAAAGAGTAGAGAGAAATAATAAAAATCAAGTAATACTGAAGAAGGAGTGGTTAGAAATTAGAGTAATGAAGAAAAAACAGTTGTTAAGTAAGGGAGTTGAAGAAGAAACCATAGAAAAAATTAAAAAATTGGAGGCAAAAGATGATAAGACAGTGAAAGCAGTAGAAGGAATAAAGAAGGCTAGGGTTAAAGTATTGAGAAATGATGAGTGGTAGATTGAGGACAAGTTAGTATTGAAAGAGGGAAAGATATATGTTCTAAAGGATAAAGAGTTGAGATTAGAGATTATTTGGCTACATTATAATATGCTGATAGCAGGACATAGAGGATAGTAGAAGATAGTAAAACTAGTCACTAGAAATTTTTGGTGGCCAGAAGCTACAAAGAAGGTAAAGTAATATGTAAAAGGGTATGATCAGTATTAGAAAATAAAACAGAATTACCAGTGAAAAAATTTTGGTAGCATGTAATGGGTTTTTGAAAATGTTGCATTTTATAATGAAAATAGAGAAAATAACAGTAGGGAAATTAGTGTTATAAGACAAAAGTGTGGACAGACTTTAGAGTTAGGGTTAGGACAGATAAGATATAGTAGTAGTAATTATTAGTCTACAATGAGAGAGAGAGAAGGCACATGACTGGGAAGTCACATGATATGATGTTATAGGCTTAGAGGAGTCTAGAGTGGTCTGGAAGAACTTAGGGTCTAGAAAAATCAGAAAGAGTCTAGAGATGGAGTAATGTCAAGGGACATGGGTTTCTCATGGTGTACACATGGTGTATGCATGTATGATGGAGATTAAAGAGTATAACATCAGAGCACATAGACATGGCATGCTAGCCTTGAGGTAGACACATGGTAGATGAGTAATAGCCATGAGGACAGGGCATAGACATTAGGATAGGCATAGAGAAGTCATAGCATGGACCATGGGACTTTATATAAATAGTCAGTAGAATACTTTTGTAGTTCCCTGTCAAGTTCTCTTGTGAATACGCAACTCGTATTCCTACTAGATATCTCTCCTGTGAGATTTACTTGCTGTGCTGCTATTGGACATTGGTCTAGTTGTTGCCACAACAATTAGCAAGGTTGTTTAGAGATAATATATGGAAGTTATATGGGTTGTTAGAGAGTGTGATTTCAGATAAAAAGTCTTAATTTGTGGTAGGATTAATGAAGGAGTTAAATGAGATGTTGGAAATAGAAACAAAGCTACCAACAGCTTTTCATTTACAGACAGACAGACAGATGGAGAAGATAAACCAAGAGTTGGAGCAGTACTTGAGAATGTGTATTGATTATAGGCAAAGTAATTAGTTAGAATAGTTGGCAACTGCAGAGTTTGTCTTTAACAACAAACCTGTTACTATTCAAAGTTAACTATGGAAGAGAACCAATAATAGGCTTTGAGATAAGAAAGAAGAGAAAGTATGCAAAAGCAGAAGAGTTTGTAAAAGAAATGAAGGAGATACATGAGAAGGCAAAAGTGGTATTGAAGAAGTTACAGAAAGAGATGAAAAAATATGCAAATAGAAATAAGAAAAAATCAGTGGAATATAAGGTGGGAGATATAGTGTTGCTGAGTATAAAGGATTTGACATGGCAGATGATGAATAGGAAAACAGAGAAGTTGACAGAGAAGTTTGTAGGATTATATAAAATCAAGAAAATTATATTAGAGAATACAGTGAAGTTGGAATTACCAGTGTTGGTGAAAATTCACCTAGTGGTTAATGTGAGTAGGATAGCAATGTATCAGAAGTAGGTAGAGAAATAGAAAAAATCCCACTTCCTCTAGTAGAAATAAATGGAGAAATGGAGTATGAAGTTGAAAAAATATTGAATAGAAGAGATGTGAGAAAGAAGCCAAAGTATTTAGTTTGGTGAAAAAGATATATGGTGGAAGAAGACACTTGGGAAGGATTAAAAAAGTTGAATCCATGCTACTACTTCTCTAGCCTACCCTAAAGACCATATGTTCACCTCAAGGCTAATATATATATATATAAGACATATTATTATGACATCATTCTTCCAGAACCTTCTATGTTCTTGTAATCATTACTATGATCATGTTATCTGATGTGACTGATGTGTGACAGCATGATTGTGACATCACCACTAATCCTAGGAAAATATGATGGACTTGGTAAAAGAATTTGAGAAGAAAATTAGAGAAGAGAAGATGAAAAGAGTACAAATGAGAAAAAAGAAGAGGAAGAAAAATGCATTAAATTCAGAAGCAGAGATGTTTGAAAGAAGTGAGTTACTAGGGAAGTATACAGCAAAAATTTTGTTTAGATGAAATGATGGAAAGTTTGAAGATGAATATTTGAAGAAATTAGAGAAAAGCTAGGCAAGATGGAAAGAGAAAGGGAGGCAAGTTCCTCTGGAGGTCGAACCTTAAGGGGGAAGATACTGTCATAGTATGCTTAAGCTCTTGTATTTTTTTTTATTTTTCTTTTATCTATTTTCTTTGATTTGATTTTTCTTTTTCTTTTATTTCTTGAACAATAAAGAGGTATGTGACCATGGTCACATGATGCATCACATGATATAATGTCATAGGTCCAAAACATAGTAGAAGAAACTAGACTAATAATGTCAAGAGCATAACTATAGCATGTTTGTCTTGTAGTAATAGTATGATAAACTTATAGATAATATATGTAGTTTAGGATAAAGTTATTTATTGTTAGCACAGATCATATATTAGTATTATATATAGTGTAGGAATATATTGGGGACTTCTTGTTAGGTTCTCTTATAATCACCATGAGATTCTTATCTTATAAGATTACTTAGTATGTTATTAACCATCTTAGTTAGTAGTTGCCACAACAAATATATTGATTAGTATGTTATCCAAGAATATGAAAGATAGGTCAGAATAACCTTTGGCTTCAGCTTGTGTTCTATATCTCTACTAACTGTTTATATTATATATTTTGAAACAGAACTTTGGGAATTAGTAGGAAGATAGCTACTGGAGCTAACACTGGAAATGGATGTTAGTTTTAGTTAATTTTCAGAATAACTGATATAGTGTAAACTACTAGATTATATACTAGATATACTAGCTAGAGTAGTTTATCTGAAATAGAGATTATTAAGTGAGTTACTTTGATTTCTAGTGATTCTCAGATGTTAGGGAATAGAGGTCCATGAAGTTAACAAGAGCTAGTAAGAATATCCAAGGTAGAATGAAAATATGTATTTCATATTAGAAGAGATTGGGGAGTGTGGATGAAAAAGATTATCCATGAGTAGAAATGAATATGGTTATAATGTAATGTAATATACAGTATGATTATATATTGAATTTATGGATAATATATAGCTTTGAGAGTAGATTTGGTAAGATTTCACATAGACAAACTAGCTAGTATATATAAGATAGATTCTTTGTATTAGGAACTCTATCAAGTTCTCTTATATAAACTCTATACAAGATTTCTTTCTTGAATAAACTCTGAGTCTTAAATTATAACATAAATATATTCAGATAGGTATATGACATATATAAAGTTTTTACCTAAAATTATATGATAATTTGTGTATTAATGCTAATCTGATTTATTATACCCTAATATCCATAAGTAGCCTACAATTGTTATGATTTAAGTTCAAGAGTTGGAACAAGAAAAAAATCTTATATTAGGATTAATGTAAGAGAACTCAATAAAGTTTCTAATATAGAGTGTTTATCTTATATATGCCAGCTAATAGTTTGTACAAGACTATTACTAACCTATTCTAAAAGCCATATATACTATATAAGATTAATATACTTTTAACATACTATATAATATTATTCTTCTAAAACCCTCTATATTTTTCTATATATCACATAATCATATGACCATAAATATGATATATATGATATCTTATAAAAGGTATGAAATTTGTGATAGTTATATATAATGTCATACTATAATTCTAACTCTAAGTCCAAATAATAAAATAAATAAAAATAAAAATAAAAATGAGAAAGGAAAATAAAATAAGTAAAGTCTGTTGTTCTTAACTCTGACAACAATTATGTTTAGAAAGTTAGAAATTTTTACTTTTCTATGATTTTTCAAACTTTATAGTTTTCTGTTATTTCTTATACTTATTTTAATTTGCTTTCCTATAC